>FWWM01002605.1_pt1 | contig 47978 bp, 34 predicted proteins | sample 2228351 | NCBI WGS metagenome assembly FWWM01 (sample SAMEA103939774, study PRJEB20133) | metagenome | reverse complement strand
GTGATAGCGTTCTCTCGGTTCGTAAAGTATTCCAGTGCGCTGAGTTGCACTCTCGTTTGTCGTGGGTCTCTGCGCATTTTTGTACCCTCACTGTCTATAGGATACCCTAAATCAGCAAGGCAGGTTCTCTCCACCTTGTTAGCCCTCACCCACCCCTGCCCCCCTCTCCCACTGGGAGCTTACTGCACGACACTTCTTGAGGGAGAAGGGCGCACACGGGGACAGGATTTGTCCTTCCCCTGTCGAAATCGCTTACTTGGGAGGTGTATGACAAATGCAATATGTTCATCTTGGGCGTTCGGGTCTGCTGGTGAGCCGATTGTGTCTTGGCACGATGAACTTCGGTCCGCACACCAGCGAGGAGGACTCGCACCGTATTATGGATCGCGCCCTCGATCTGGGCATCAACTTCTTCGACACGGCGAACACTTATGGCTGGCGCAAGGGCGAGGGCTGGACGGAACAGATTATCGGGCGCTGGTTCGCCAAAGGGGGTGGACGACGCGAGAAGGTGGTCATCGCGACCAAAGTGTACGGCACGATGAGCGACTGGCCCAACGAATCGCGCCTGTCCGCACGCCACATCAAACGCGCCTGCGAGGACAGCCTCCGCCGCCTGCAAACCGACTGGATCGACCTCTATCAGATGCACCATGTCGACCGCGAGTGCCCGTGGGAGGAAATCTGGCAGGCGATGGAACAGCTCTATTACGAGGGCAAGATTCTGTATGTGGGCAGTAGCAACTTCGCGGGCTGGCACATCGCGCAGGCGCAGGAACTGGCGAAACAGCGCCACTTTATGGGGCTGGTCTCGGAACAGTGCCTGTACAATCTCAACGCGCGGATGGTGGAGCTGGAGGTTCTGCCTGCGTGCGAGGCGTACGGGCTGGGCGTCATCCCCTGGAGTCCGCTCGCGGGTGGACTGTTGGGTGGCGTGTTGCGTGGCATACGCGAGGGGCGACGCGCCGCTGAAGGGGTGCAGCGCGCCCTCGAAAAGCATCGCGACCGGATCGAAGCTTATGAGCGTCTTTGCGAGGAGCTGGGCGAGGAGCCTGCCAATGTGGCGATTGCGTGGCTCTTGCACCAGCGCGCCGTCACCGCGCCCATCATCGGACCCCGCACGGTGGGGCAGTTAGAGAGCATCACCCGCGCGCTGGAGATTAAGCTGGACGAGTCGACGCTCAAGCGGCTGGATGAGATTTTCCCTGGACCGGGCGGTCCTGCGCCGGAAGCCTTTGCGTGGTAGGGCTTAGTCGATCTGTTTGCCGCGCAGGCTGAAGGCGTAGCGCAGGTCGCGCAGGCGGGTGTAGCGGGCGAAGGCGCGGGCAATCTCGGCATACATCTTCCAGCGGGCGAGTGTGCCTCTCAGCCAGCCGAGTTTCTCTTCCTTCATCGTGTGCGTGATGCCTGTCAGCACCACCTGCGCGACGGGATAGCGCCGTCTTAGAAAGTGGAGGGTCAGCGCGATTTCGACGCCTGAGCGCGTGCTTTCGATGGCGGGCACTTCCAGAAAGAGGTCGCGCAACAGCGCACGCTGTCCGCTGATGAACGGCACCAGAATTTGCGCGAGGTCGGTGCTCCATCGTCCGCCGCGAAACACCCCGATTGCCATCGCGACCGCGCCCGCCAGCACAGGTTCCAGCAGTTGCTCCACATGGTCGGGCTTCAAGCCGATGAGGTCGGCGTCAAAGAAGGCAATCACATCGGCGTCGGTGGCGGTCGCGCCCGCGAACATGGCACCGCCCTTGCCCCGATTCACGGGCAGGTTCAGCACGCGCACGCGAGCGAACCCCTGCGCGACCTCGGCGGTGTTGTCTGTACTGCCGTCGTTCACCACGATAATCTCGTGCAGGCAGGCGCAGGCGGTGAGCGTCTCCAGCACGCGCGGTAGGCGCGTCGCCTCATTATAGGCGGGCACAACCGCGGCGACCTTCACGGCTTCGCCTCCTGCGCGGGCTTGCCCGTTATCTTCTCGATGTGCTGGCGTGCGCGCCAGATACGATTCTCGGTCAGCGGGTGCGTGCGCAGGTTCGCCAAGATGCCCTTGTCGCCCTCTTTCTGCCTCGCCAGCAACTTCTGGAAGAACCGAATCATCCCGTTCGGGTCGTAGCCTGCTTGATAGGCGTACTCGATGCCAACCCGGTCCGCCTCATATTCCTGATTGCGGCTGTATTTGAGTTGAAGCAGGGCGGCAGAGATTTCGGCAATATCGCGCACTTTGCCCTTCGTGCCGATGACAATGAGAATGCTCGCCCAGGTGCCGCGCGTGACCTGCTTCGCAGCGTGCCGCTTATTGATATGCGCCAGTTCGTGCCCTAACACGCAGGCGAGTTCATCGTCGTCGTTGCCCGCCATCTCCAGCAAGCCACGCATCACATAGATAGGACCGCCCGGCAGGGCGAAGGCGTTCACCTCGTCCGAGTCCAGCACCTTGAAAGTGTATTCGTAGGGTTCCAACTTGGCGACGGTGAGCAGTCGCTGTCCGATGTGCTGGACGCGCTGTTGGTGCGCTGGGTTCGAATCCAGTTTGTACGCCTTTTCGACTTCGAGGCTGACCTCTTTGCCGATGCGCACCTCATCCTTTTTGCTCCAGATGGTGCCTTTGCAGCCGACGAGGGCAAGGCTCAGCCCCATCAACATCAGTCCGAGCAGCCGCCTTCCGTTGCCTGTGCGCCTCATCGTTGCCTCCAACGGGGTATTATACCCCTCTTGAAGGAGCGTTGGAGGGCGTGCTTCATGGGGTATCCTAAAGAGTGGAGGTGACGGTGCAATGGCGCAAACTGAGACACGGTTTTATCCGGGCATGGGTCTGACGACCACCAAAGCCCCCTTTATCGAGGTCGCGCGCAGTAAGGGCGAACTCTATATCGAACAGCCCTACGAACTCTATTCGGAGGAGAACCACGAGGCTTGGCGCCAGCTCTACGCCCGCATCCAGGAACGCTGGCAACGCTATGCGACGGAGAAGTTTCTGGAGGGCGTGTCCAAGCTCTGCCTTGATCCCAATCGGGTGCCCCGTCTGGAGGATGTGAACCGTTTCCTCGCGCCGCTGACAGGGTTCAAGGCGAAGGCGGTGACGGGCTATGTGCCCGCCTACATCTTCTTCGATTGCTTGCGCCACCGCGAGTTCCCCACCACCATCACCGTGCGCAGTCTCGACTCGCTCGATTACATCCCCGAGCCGGACATCTTCCACGATATTGCAGGGCATGTGCCGATGCACACCGACCCGCGCTTTGCCGATACGCTGGTTCGCTTTGGAGAGGCGGCGCACACCGCGGCGCACATCGTGCGCGAAATTAAAGACGAGGAGCTACAAGTCCAGCGACTGACCAGCATCTTCCGCGCGTTGGCACGCTTCTTCTGGTTCACGATTGAGTTCGGGCTGATGCGCGGCAAAAACGGCGAGCTGAAGGTGTACGGGAGCGGACTGCTCAGCTCCTATGGCGAAATCGCGCACGCCATCGAATCGCCCGAAGTGCAACGCTACCCCATCCAGCTCGAATGGGTCATCAATCAGCACTTCGAGATTCACCATTACCAACCTCTGCTGTTCATCGTCGACTCGTTTGACCACCTGTTCGATTTGGTGGATCAGTTGGAGCGCTGGATGCTGGAGGGCAAGCTGAACAATGTGGCGCCTGGCGAGCCGAAGATGAGCGAGGAGGACATCAAGAGCTTCCTTTCCGCATCGCTGGATTAGAGCGCGTGCCAGACCGCTTCATAAAGAGGTGCTAACGGCTGGGGCACGACAGGCGCAGGCGATTCGCCCGTGAGGGGGCTGAGGTCCGCCTGCCAGCCCGCAAGTTGGCGGCGCACATGCTCGTGATAGAGCGCCAGCGCCGCGTGCTGGAACGGGTCGCCCGTCGCCTGAGCGCGTAGGAACGCCGAATCGAGCAGGTAGAGCGCCATCAGCGCGTCGGCAAGCGGCTCCACCAGCGACTGCGGCAGTTCCTGCGCCCCTTCCAGCGCAACGAGCGACTTGCCCGTCAGGTGGCGCAACACCATGAGTGTCTCCTCCACCGATTCGGGGGAGTAAGAGGCTGAGGCGATGCCTGTCGGCTGCTGAAGGGCAGGCGACCACAGCCCGCGCCGACGCATATAGAGCAGTCGCTCCACCAGATTGAGCCGATTAATCTCGTTTGTGCCCTCGTAGATGCGGTTCACCCGCGCGTCGCGATAGAGGCGCGCGATGGGATACTCTTCCGAGAAGCCGTAGCCGCCGTGGATCTGGAGCGCGTCATCGATGATGCCCTGCAACATCTCGGTGGTGGCGACCTTGATGAGGGCGCACTCGGCGGCGAAGCTGGCGGAGGCATAGCGCCAACGGCTCTGCGCCTCGCCCTCAGGCAAGCTGAAGAGCGCTTCTAAATCGCCCGCCAACCGATAGAGCGCGCTCTCGCATATGAACAGCATCGTGCGCCCCCACGCCAACTTGCGCCAGACCAGATCGAACTCGGCAATCGGGCGACCGAACTGCTTGCGCTCGTGGGCATACTCATAGCCGATACGCCACGCCTCTTTGCCGAGTCCGACCGCTGCGGAGCCGATTTTGAACCGTCCGATGTTCAGCGTGTAGAGGGCGACATACGCGCCCTGTCCCTCCTCACCCAGTCGGTTGACGGCGGGCACAGGCGTCTCTTGAAACACGATACGGCAGGTGGAGGAGCCGTGCAAGCCCAATTTATGCTCCTCACGCTCCACCTGAAAGCCCGGTGCGTCGCGCTCCACCAGAAAGGCGGTGAATCGCGTGCCCTCCACCTTCGCAAAGGTCACGAACAGGTCGGCAAAGCCCGCGTTGGTAATCCAGATTTTGTTGCCCGTGAGGTAGTAGGTCTCACCTTCGTGGCGGGCGCGTGTGCGCCCTGCAAGCGCGTCGGAACCTGCCTCTGGCTCCGTGAGGGCGTAGGCGCCGATCAGTTCGCCCGTTGTTAGGCGTGGCAGGTAGCGTTCCGCCTGCTCGCGCGTGCCAAACAGCAGGATGGGCAGGCTTCCCACGCTGGTATGCACGGCATGCGAAACGGCGAACGAAGGTTGAAGGGCGGTCTTCTCGGTGATAAGGGCGGAGGTGGTCTTGGGCAAGCCCAGTCCACCGTATTCGGGTGGCACATCGATGCCCAGCAAGCCCAGCTGTGCCGCCTCCCTTAGTAAGTCGCGCATCAGGTGCTTCTCGCCCGATTCGAGGCGGGGCACGAGTGGCATCACCTGCTCCCGCATGAAGCGCTCGGTCGCCTCCGCCATCAGGCGCTCTTCTGCCGTGAACTGCTCCGGCGTGAAAATCGCTTCAGGTGTCCCTTCCAAAAACGCGCCGCTATGCGCCCGTTGCGTCGTTGCGTTGCTCATATAGAAGAATTATATCCTGTGCGAACCCACAGGTTTGGCTTTATGGGCAGGATGCTCAAGCCACGATTGCACGGGCGAGACGCCCGTGCCACGCGATTTGGCTCAGCTGGGTGCGGTGCGCGGTTTGAGCCGTTTGGTGGGGGTGGGGGTGTCTGGCACCTCGCCCTTTTCGGGCGCGGGCTGGGCGTCTGCAGGTGGAGCAGGGGCAGGGGTGGGAACCGTCTCCACCGCTTGGGTCGGCTCATCTTTCAGCAGGGCAAGGAACTCCTCGCGCGTAAGGCTCTCGCGCTCCAGCAACGCCTGTGCAATCCGATCCATCTTCTCGCGGTTTTCGAGCAGGATTTGGCGCGCCCGCTCATAGCACTGTTCGATAATCTGGCGCACCTCCTGATCGATTTCGTAGGCAATCTGTTCGCTGTAGTTGCGGTCCTCCATCAGGTCGCGCCCCAAGAAGGGACTGCCGTGTCGTCGTCCGAAGGTGAGCGGTCCGAGCTTCTCGCTCATGCCATATTCGGTGACCATCGCGCGGGCGATTTCGGTGGCGCGACGCAGGTCATCCTGTGCGCCTGTGCCCACTTCACCGAACACAATCTCCTCTGCCACGCGCCCGCCCAGCAAGGCTGTGATGCGATCCAGCAACGCCGCTTTGGTGTAGAGGTAGCGGTCGCGTTCGGGCATCTGCACCGTGTAGCCGAGCGCCATCCCGCGCGGCAGAATCGATATCTTATGCACGGGGTCTGCGTTCGGTAGTGTCTCGCCCACAATCGCGTGCCCCACCTCGTGATAGGCAATCATCGTGCGCTCCTGCTGGTCAATCACGCGATTGCGCCGCTGGGGACCGGCAATCACGCGGTCGGTCGCCTCTTCGAAGTCCTCCATCGTGATGCGCGTCTTATTGCGTCGGGCAGCAATCAGCGCCGCTTCGTTCACGAGGTTAGCAAGGTCGGCGCCTGTGAAGCCGGGGGTGCGCTTCGCCAGCAGGTCCAAATCGACATCGGGACCCAACGGCTTGCCGCGCGTGTGAACCTCCAGGATCTTACGGCGCCCCTCCACATCGGGCGGGTCGACCACCACATGGCGGTCGAAGCGCCCCGGTCGCAGGAGGGCAGGGTCGAGGATGTCGGGGCGGTTCGTCGCGGCGATAACAATGATGCCCAGATTGGGGTCGAAGCCGTCCATTTCGACCAGCAGCTGGTTGAGCGTTTGCTCGCGCTCGTCGTGTCCACCGCCCAGCCCGGCGCCGCGCAGGCGTCCGACCGCGTCGATTTCGTCGATGAAGATGAGCGCGGGGCGGTTCGCTTTGGCGTTTTCGAACAAGTCGCGCACGCGCGCGGCGCCCACGCCGACGAACATCTCCACGAAGTCGGAGCCGCTGATATGGAAGAAGGGCACGCCCGCCTCGCCCGCCACTGCCCGCGCCAGCAGAGTCTTGCCACATCCCGGCGGTCCGAGCAGGAGCACGCCCTTGGGAATTTTGGCGCCCAACGCCTGATACTTGCGCGTGTTCTTCAGATAGTCCACAATCTCCGCCAGCTCCTGCTTGGCTTCATCCACGCCCGCCACATCGTCGAAGGTCACGCGCGGGATGCTCTCGTTATAGCGGCGGGCACGCGCCTTGCCGAAGGAGAATGCCTGATTGTTGCCCGCCTGTGCCGTGCGCATAATCAGAAAGTAGAACAGCCCAAGCACAAAGAGCAAAATGATGAACGCGCCCAGCACCTGCCCCAGATAGTCGGGCATACGGCTATCTTCAGAGAATTTAACCTTTACATTGGCTTCGGTCAACAGTTTATAGAGCTGGTTGCGTGCCTCGCCTTCTGGCGGCAAGGTGGCATAGAAGCGGGAGCCATCTTTGAAAGTGCCCGTAAGGCGTGTGCCCTGAACCGTCGCCTCCGCGATGGTTCGGCTCTGCGCCTCGCGCATGAGTTCGGTATAACTCAACTCGCGCACCCCGTGAGGCTGGAGGTGGGTCAGATACTGCATCAAAAGGAGCATAATTACCACCAGCCCCACGATGGTCAGCACGGTTCGTCCATTCTTACTCAACATACGCCTCCTGTATAACTGGGTTTACTATAGCAGTTGCCATCCCCGCGATGGCTCGCCATGCTCATTATACCGCATGTGGCGCGAAAAAGTGCCTCATTCCTCGCAGACCACTCGGAAGCCCACGAAGGGTGCATCGGAGAGCCACCAACGGCTCTTGGGGTACTGCGGGTCGGTCATGTTCCATTCAGGGGTCTGACGTTCGCGTGCGCGCGGATGCACTTTGTCGGCAGGGTCTTTGAAGGAGCCGCCGCAGGCGATGGGCTTGCCGTCCAGCCCCTGACACCACTCCATCACATTGCCCAGCATATCGTGTAAGCCCCATGCGTTCGGCTCCTTTTTGCCGACGGGCTGAGGCTTGTTGTTCGAATTGTCGCGATACCAGGCGATACGGGTCAGTTGCTCGGCAGGTAGCGGCTCGCGCTTCAGTACACCTGCGCGACAGGCGTACTCCCATTCCGCTTCGGTGGGCAGGCGATACTTTTTGCCCGTCATTCGGCTGAGCCACTCACAATAGCGTTGTGCCGCGACATAGGTCATGCCGATGGCGGGATTACCCTCGTAGCCATAGCCGCGGTCGATGGCGCCATAAGGCTTGCTCGGCTTGGCGATGGCATCCGCGCCCCGCTGTCTCTCCTCCTCAGCGATGTCGCGGTTGAAGGCGTAAGTGCCGTACTCGTCCCAAGTGACCTCCGTCTTGCCAATCCAGAGCCGTTTAATCTGGACGGTGATGGTCTTGGCAGGGTCTTGGGGATCGGGCATTTCGATGGTGCCGGGCGGGATTTCCACCATTTCAAACTGTACGGTTGTGCCCGGCAGTCGCTCGGTGAAGGTTTTCGGTTTGCCATCGGGCGCGGCGCAGAATGTCCCCGCAAGCGCCACCAGTATCAGCCATCGGTGTCGTCGCATACTTCGAGCATACCCCATCGTGGGGTATAATTGGGGTATAATATGGATGTTTAGCGCGATGCTGTACCAGATAACTTTGTTTGGCGGTTTTCGCCTGGAAGGCGATCAGCAAGAAATTATCCACTTCCGAACTCGGAAAGGGAAACTGCTGTTAGCTTATCTTGCCACCTTTCCGGGGGAGCATTCACGCGCCAAATTGGCGCATCTGCTATATCCGGGACGCTCTAAGGCGCAGGCATTGCTTAGCTTGCGTGTGGAACTGGTTTCACTTCGTCGCATCCTCGATGTCGATTCGCTTTCCCATACGCCCTTGCTAACTATCGCGCGGGACACGTTAGCTCTGAACACTCAGTACGCCTTCATCGATGTTCAGCAATTTGAATGGTTGTTGGCACAGGCTGCACAAGTGGATGAGCAGTCCCGCATTGCGCTTCTGGAGCAGGCATGTCATCTCTATCGAGGTGACTATTTGGAAGGTTATAATGCAGAATGGATTCAGGCGAAGCGCTCGGTGCTCTGTCAGCAATTTGTTGGGGCTTTGGGGCAACTGTGCGCGATTTATCTCAGGCAGGGTGAACCGGTCAAAGCTCGGATGCTTTTACAGCACAGCTTAGATAGAGTGCCAAAAGCGAAAAGCAAAAAGTTGACTGAAATTTTGAATCAAATCAATGAGTTAGAATTATCAAAGGACACAAGCCACAGAGAGGGTATCCAATATGCTGTGCGGCGATTACCCAGTGGATTGCTGACCTTTGCTGCCTTGCGCTGGGGAATTTCGAGAGGAGTTGCTCAGGTCGGTTCACGCTGTCAGGCGCTTGGCGGGATGCTCATCCACCGTGGCGAGAACATGATGGTGGCGGTGTTTGATAGCCCGATGAAGGCAGCGCAGTGGGTGACCGCTGAGATGGAGATGGATGAGCAGATAGCTGGTGTGTTGACGATGGACATATGGTCCCCAGAGCGCCATTCAGAAATTTTAAGCGCGATTCAGCAGTTGATTTTGAGCCTGAACGACGGTTGGATTGTGTGTACCGAGCCTGTGGCTCAGTGGCTCCAGCGCGATCCTAAATGGTCTTTGCAAGAGATGCGATTTTACTTTTATTCAAATTTATCTGAACGATTGTTTTTGGTTAATCCAAAGTGTGCTGTGGACAATCCTTTCCGAACAAATCGCTCCCTTCTGCTAAGAGAGCGACATCTTCCGGTGCCTGTGGGGCAGTTGTGGGGGCGCGAGTGTGAACTTGAAATCCTTCACAAATGGTTTGAGTCGGCTCGTAAGGATAGAGCGCCGCGCCTTTTGACAATCGTTGGCGTGGGTGGGGTTGGCAAAACGCGCTTAGCGTTAGAGTTCGCGCATCAGTTGACTCGCATTACTACCGATGAAGTGGTTTTTGTGCCGCTGGAAACCGCCCGAACCACTTCAGAAGTGGAGTACAAGATGCTTTCGGCATTGAACGAAGAATTTCCAAAACTGCGTGTTCATCCTGTTCATGCATTGCGTGCCCGCCCAATGCTAATCATTTTAGATCGTGTTGAGCACCTGCGCCCAATTCTGGGTGAACTGCTGACGGAGTGGTTAGAGCAAGCACCTAAGCTCAAAGTGGTCACAACCTCTCGTACGGCGCTTGGTATCCAGCAGGAGCAGGTACTGTCTTTAGCGCCGCTGCCAGTTCCTGCCGAAGATGTTACTACCCCTGATGAACTTCAAGCGTATGCGAGCGTTAGGTTATTTGTGAACGAGGCACAGCGTGTCCGCCCAGATTTTCGCCTCTCTCCCCGCAACGCCCTTGTGATTGCTGATATCTGCCGATATGCAGGCGGAATCCCTCTTGCGCTTATGCTATATGCGAAGCGATTGAATATTTATACACCAAATCAGTTGCTTGATAATTTAAAGGAATTTTCTATCACAGATAATCCTCTGAATCTTGCTATCGGATGGAGCTTTTATTATTTGCCTGAACATCAGCAACATCTTCTTTGCAAACTGGGCATTTTTAATGGTGCATGGACACTCGAATCGGCAAGTGCCGTTTTACAGGAACCTCTGCTGAATGAATATCTGGATCGCTTCCTCAGTACAGGCTTGGTCGTTGCAGATTACAGAGAGGACAGCTACTGGTTCTTCCTGCCTACCCCGATTCGCGAGTTTGTTAGAAGGTTTCTCGACCACAAAACGCGTGAGCTTTTCGAACAGCGTTATGCACAATACTACATTCAATTGATTCAGCAACTTCTTTCAGATTCCACTTACCTTAATGAGGAGCATCTCAGACAGTTGTGTCTGTATCAGGATCACTTGTTGGCAAGTATTGAGTGGGCAATTCGTACGGGTGAATTAGAGCTGGCTGCAGGCTTGATTACTGCATTAGTCCCCTTTTTCGAGACCATCGGCTTATTCGAAACGCCTCTGCGGTGGGGAGAGCAGATTCTGAAGGGTACGCTTTCATCGGTGACGCACGCACGCCTGCTAAATGCCCTTGCCCGACTTCAGCACCGTTTGGGAAATTGGCAGCTGGCGGAACAGATGTATTCTCAAGCTCACACGATTGCTGTGTCAACCAGCCAGCCAACGGCTGATGCGGAGGCACTCATAGGCTTAGCAGGGGTCAACTTAGATAAACTTTGTGTTTGCGAAGCAGAAAAAATTATTATAGATACTCTAAATATGTATGAAGGTTATATATCAATGCATTTGAAAGCAAATGCATTATTACGATTAGGTTATGCGGTCTTCGCCCAACTGCGCATTGCAGAGGCACAGCAATATATGGAGCAAGCGGTGGAGCTTCACCGTCAAATAGGAGAGAAACGCTACCTTGCGCTTGCCCTTAATGCCTTAGGATGGCTCAAGCTCCAGCAGGGAGAGATATCCGAAGCAGAAACACTGCTGAAAGAAAGCCTAACCATTTTGGAAGAAATCCATGATCGTGCCCTTCTGCCCTATGCTCTGTTGCGTTTTGGCGATTTGCAGAGGGAGTATGGGAAGGACGAGGAGGCTATTCGCATCTATCAGAATGCACTTGAAATGAGTCGAGGTTTACACGCTGTCGGTAGCCAAAGAGCGGCGCTGACTCGTTTGGGCGAGATTTATTACTCACGGCGCAAGTATCGTCTGGCAAGGAAGGCATTCATGGAAGCGTGTGCCCTGTTCCCTCCGCAGGATATAGCCCATGAGGCTCCACCATTAGCGAGAGCATGGTGTGCGCTGCTAAATGGCACGCTGGAAGAGGCAAAGGAAATATTAGTTCAACAGCTTGAAATGATTATTAATAACCATAATTTCTCAAATTTACAGAATACTTTAGAATTAATTACTTTAGTTTTTAAAAAGGAAAAACAATTTCTGCTCTGCCTTGAAGCGTTGAATCTTGAATTGCAATTAAGAAGATTGTGTAGAAAATATAATAATATTTATTTTGATAAAAAAGAAATGATGATAAGAAGAAAAATGATTGGAATTTCAAGGCAGGTACGCCATAGCGATGTGCGACCCAATGAAATCGATTCGCGTATCATGTTGATGATTAAAAATATAATAAATAAGTTGAAACATGATTATGGTGTGCAGAACGAATAGGTGGTCGGATAGGGTGGGGTATTGCGCCAGAAGTTGGGGCAAAAGAGCTTCATATTCATCACATTTGGACAGTCATAGTTATTTCGAGGTTCACGCAATATGCGATACCATTTCGCATGCCCGTCATAGAAAGCAAAAGTGGCTCCTATATGATGGACGATCGAAGGGCAGTCCACTGGCGGTGGGAAGAAAAAGCCATCATTAAGGGTCTTCTGCTCGTCCACCAATACGATAACCTCGGCAGGGCGATCCACCATCGAGTCGGGGATGAAACCCATAACCGCGTTCATGGAATAACTAAGAAGTTTATCGGGGCGACGGTCTGAAGGGCACACAAAAATTTTAGGATTTTTCACATATGGGTATAGCCCACCGCGAGTGACCCCTCCCATATTGAGCCATTCGGGATTTACGGGGTGAGTGGCAGGGTCAGAATAGTTGTAAAGCACCCAAATACCCGGCACCCAATGCCCCGTCCAGTCCCAACGCTGTCCAGGGGTATTCTGCCAAGTAGGACGATTGGAATTCTGAGCTGGCACATCACGTGCATTGCCGGGCGCAGGACCTGGCAAACACTCATCGTAATCCGATGCATAGGCGCGTAGGGCTTGCCCCAACTGGCGCAGATTCGAAACACACTGAGTTTGGCGTCCTTTCTCCCGTGCCTGAGCCAACACAGGAAAAAGAATCGCTGCCAAAATAGCAATAATCGCAATCACAACCAGCAGCTCAATCAGCGTAAAGCCTCTTCGTCTCATAGCTCCTCCTCCTCATAATGCACCATCGCAAACGGTCCAATATACAACTCACCAGGACCCGCAGAATAGACATTTGCAATCCCGACCACATTCAAGTCAACTGAGGTCGACGAAATGTACTCTGTGTTAGAAAGCTCGCAAGGTGGTAATAAATCTCCATTTTCATCTTTATAAAACCGCAAACGGAGATGGGGCAAATAGAACGATACCAACTGCCACTGACCCGTGTTCTCAAACGCTGTTGAAGTAGAATGGAAGTCACGGGCATGACCCTCACCACAATCATTTTCATACACGCCTGCATCATTATCATACACACCTGCGCTTAATGCAAGCCACGGCTCCGTCGCATAAAGCCACACACAAATCTCCGAAATCACTCGCTGACTCGGATGAGGAATCTGAACACGCTCTCTATGGCTTACCACCACTGCCTGCGCTGGAGGGCGCAAAAAGAGTGGACGATCAGCATTCGTGCATCCAAACCGATACCGCAACTTCGCCACCTGCACAGGGTTCCCGTCATCTACAAAGGGCAGTGAACCTGCAGTTGCAGGTGGCTCAGCACATTCTAAATTCCCATCGGATCTGTTAGGTTCATTCCCTTCAGGATTAGGACGATCATCTGGCGTATTATCGCTACTGTCCCACGTCCAATACCACAGGGGCAAACTATCACCACTGCAACTACTATTACTATCAGGAAGATTACTCCAAAGCAAGTCCACATACCGACGCCCCCATTCCGCCACCACCTGATTACTGCTATCAATAAGCCGAATAGAGTTAATTGTAAGATCGGCGGTTGAACCCGAGGTAGAAAAGATGCGCACCACTTGGGAACCACCTGCTGTAAGAGAAACGTTCCGCTCGACAAGACCGACTCCCACAATATCTACCTGCACCTTTCCTGACCAGCCTGCAGAAAAGTCGCGCGAACGCAACAACACACCTAAGCCCCCTTTCATCGGAGCCAACCGACAGTCAATCGGATTAGACACCGACACCCACACCACACGGCGCATCTCCAACGGACGCCCCACCCACGAACCGCTCCCAAACATCAAAGACGCTACCAGCTCCACCGCCGCGCGTCGCCCGTTCCACGGCAAACTAATCTCCCTCGAGAACCACTCTCCTGCCTCCACGGGAAACGATGCCGTAAGGTTCACCCCACGCCCCGCCAGGTTCACATAAGCGCGGTCGGGCACATGCCCACCCCACTCGCGAGGACAATAACCCTCCACTCGTAGGCGTAGCACACCACCTGCGCGCACCGTTGCGTGCTCCGTCACCCGCCACGCAATCTCTGGCAGGGAACGACGCGCGTCAAACCGCTCAAGAACATAGTAAAAGGGACTGCCATCGTGCGGAAGCAGAGTGGGAGGCTCTGTATCGGAAAAGAGCGGATAAGTGTCGGGAACATGGGAGCCTGGGTTATTAGGGTCGCCAGGATTATCCCAAGGATCGGTATAGAGCACTAAGGTCAAGGGTTGACTGGTGCTGAAGGAGAAATTGCCTTGCTCGGCGCCCAGTTGATCTGCGCCTGCCTTGCCGATGAAGTTGTACCATTTGCCTGTGGCGCCGTAGATGGGCAAGGTGATTTGTCCGCCACGCGAGTAGCGATCCCAAGCGACTAAGAGCCATTCATTTCGGCGCAAGCCTGGGAATCCTCTGGCAGAAGGCTTGCGTGCACGATAGATGATAAGCCACTGGTTTTTGTCTGGCAGATAAACCCGCGCATAATGCTCATAAAGCATATAGAAATCAATAAAATTCTGTACAGAATAATATGATAGCAATTTGTGTATTGTATGATTATTATCTACATCTTCAACAACAAGAGCAAAGTAAAGTGCGTCCCAGCTATTTGTTGACCAATCCAACCATTGATACGCATGGAACAGGGGCACATCGCAATATCGCTGTATCAGAAACAGTCTCTGCCAATGCTTTGCCCAACGGCGTATGCGCCAGTCTCTTTGATCTAACAGAGATCGCCAATCATTATACTGCTCATTGGGTGTGGGACGTCCCATCGCTTCAATTGTACAACCAAGCTCTTCAGCGACCAGCGGCGGTATCTGCGGGGAACGAGCATAGCTGGCAATCAAGGAGCGCATATTGGCATATACAGGAACTAAGCTTTCGGGTGAAGTATTCCTATAAGGATGTAGCGTGGTATAATCAGCCAGATTAAGGAACCCGCGCTTCAGCATCGACTCCATATGATCCCAACCACCACGCGTATTCGCATTGGGAGCAGGCATCCCTATCTTGACTCCAGGCAGATAAGAGCGTGCTAAATGAGAGTCTATAGAAAACATCATATAATGAGTATTGGCGTCAAACATGAAACCTCTATACCAACCAGCATCTGGTTCGCTTAACCCACCGTAAAACTTGGTTCTTGTTACATATGATTGTTGAGAGTACCTCTTGAAGAAAAAGTTTTCTAAGAAAGCCGCACCACTTGTCGACCAAGGCACACCACCGTACATTCTGATATCAAAATCCGCACTGAGAAGAACAAATGAAGCTCCTGTGTATCTGAATATATGCTCGAAAGCATTCATATGCTCGTTCCAATCACACATCATCGGAATTATCATATGTTGTCTTGCGAACCCAAACCCTAAGGAGTTCCAAAGAAATCCAATTTCGTTCACGATGTTATTATGAATCCACCACGGTTGCGCGCTCCCAAAGAATGGGGGTGCAATAGGAACAAGTGGCACCGGACCCGACACGCTCTGCTGGCTCCATATCACCGATGAATGCCCAAGCCAGCCAATCAGAAGACCCAACATCCAACGATTCATTTGCCCTCTCATCATCGCTCATCACCTCTCACTCATCACCTGTGAAAATCCACTGCCCTTTGACAAGCACCGACTTCTGGTCAACGCTTGCACTGTTGGCAAATACGACGCGCGCTCCTATATCTAAGCGCCGCCGACCAGAGCCTGCATAACTCCAACGCATCTGCAACTGCCCTATCGCCGCACCAGAGTTGGTGGTATTCAAACATCGCGTAGCCGACCAATAGGGGGTTCCATTACCATCCCACAGCTGAACTTTGATACGAGGGGAACAGCTTTGGGATGGCTCCCACAGTAAAGCACCTATATAGGTTCCGGCAACGGCGATTGCTAATCCTCTGCCCGGATGGCACGCAACCTGCCGAACACCGTTAGAACTCACTTCCCATATCTCAGTGCATAAGGTGCTTGAACAGCACGAATCACGCACTAAGCCCACATAACATTTATCACCAGAAACCTCTATCCCGATAATGTCGCGAACACCCCATTTCTGTGACAGGATGAGATTGCCATTTGATTTGTTGAAACAACTCACTGCTGCCGAATAAGATTGTTCAGAAGGATAGGCAATCAGCTCTGCAGTAAACGCATAGTTCGTTCCCAAACGCACCCACACACGATAGGCTTGGTTGATATTAATCCCATCCACCGTTGCATCGATAGGTTTTGCTACTGCCCGCACCCGTCTGAGCCACCGAACCTCGCCAGAACTATCTACATACACCAATATCCTGGTTTTTTTATAATCCTCATCGCTGCTATTTTGGTAATTATTGTATGGAGACGGAGAAGCGAGAGGATAGAACAGCATCAAAGTATTTCCGCTGGAATCTATGTCGGCAGCAGCCATCGGGGGCAGATGAGCAGTTATTTGATCATACATAGAGGGATCGTATTCATTCAGCAGTTTAAGCCAGTACATGAATCGCCCTTCCCAGCGAGTTCGGTTCGGAGTAGTAGAGTTGCAAGCAATACCACCAAACCAGCTATAAAATTGTAAAGGTGGCTCGCATCTTAAACCAGCTAATAGACCTGCATGCCATTCTTCTGGAAAACCAGTATAAGTCAAGTAAATATTTCCATTTATATCTGAATAAATACCGTATGCACGAATAGAATCCAATTGATGAACAGCGAGCGTCCTGACTAAAAGGAGTTTCGCTTGATAACTTCCTGCTCCATCAGGGACACCGTTTCGGTCAAACTGGGCATAAACCACTTCACATAGACGAGGATGATTGGGTGGCTTATAAGCCCCTAAAAGTACATTCAGTAGGTTCGATCGCGTATCCAGTTGCAAGGCAGGTCCTACAGGTCCATACAAGTTTGAGCCAGGCTCATCAGGATAGAAATAGGGGCGCTGTGCCTGTTGATAGATACCTTGCTGCGTCGTCCAGCCACTTTGATCTCCATTAATGCGCATAACGGCTTGCCTTGTTGGATAATTCCACCACGCATAGACATACACTTCACCATCGGGTCCTAAGAGCCAGCTGGTGAGAGCGGGGAAATGCCGCTCCCACTGCCAGTCGGCGTAGAGGGCAGACGAAATGCCCATCAACCCCAGCAGGCTCCAAACCATTTTGTGCATTCGCTTGTATCTCAGGCTTCGCCTTTGGGTTCTCATCCTCATCTACCTCCTCCTTCACATCCTAATCCGAAGTTGAACAGCACGATGAGCAAGTCAGCGTCATCCACGATACCATCGCAATTCACATCGCCCCGACCTGGTTTGAATTGCTGAGGGTCGTTGTAGTTGTAGTCGTTGCCAAAGTTGAAAAGCACCTCTAAGAGGTCGGCATCGTCTACACAGCAGTCACCAAACTCAGATAGGTCGGCATTGAACGGGTCAGGGGGGTAGGGTGCAACATCGCCATCAATCCACCTGACTCCATTCTCACAGTGGGTGACTCCCTCGCAAAGCGAGCCAAAACTGCACTCAACCACGAGAGGCAGCCTCGACACCCGGATATCCGCTCCCGCCTCGGTGTAGCTCGCTCGGCGCCGAATCAAGGAAAAACCCGTCCAATCGCTTATCTCACAGATGCGACCACGTTCAAAACTGGGTGGGATGAGGAGGTGGCATGGATTATACTGCTGTCCAAGCTTTCTGAAACCGATGACTGGCAGAAAGACGGAACCTGCATTGCAACCATTTGGCAAGGCGCGATTGATATCATCCGCAGAGACAATGTAGCCTCCCCCGATGACACCTAGGAAGTATCTGTCTCCATAATCCCCACACGGGGGGGGTGGCCCTATTCTTAAAGTAGCATATTCACCAGTGAAAGCAATTGTGGTATCATTCATCTGCATAACCTGTGTGCCGTTTTCACCAGAGAGCAGCCAGTATCCACTCATCGGGAGTGCTGAGACATTCTGATAGGTGTGATTTGTAAAGAACCCCCAGACAGGGCTGCCTGTCTCACGATCCACTCTCCACAGCTGTGAAGGCTGATAACCTGTGCAAAACACCAGCCGATTAGGAGGTGAGGTGGGAGAAGCCCTGTCTTCAACTATCCAGAATGGAGAGTATGCTATGCTTCGCAGAGGCTCCCCATTCTGCCTGAAGAGCCGATAAAACTTTGCCCAGCGCACTTGCCCGTCCAAGCCAAAACGCACCACAAACGGCATGGTGATACAATTAGCATACCAGCAACCGGGTGGGGAATCCACCTCGGCTAACATCACTACCGCGTATTCATCAACATTACTGCTGGGCGTCAAACCAGTCACGCTGGAAAATCCACCAAAGGGATTGAGATAAGCAGATCTTATCACAGGGTCGCGCGGCAAACCGCAAGGTTCACATGGTTCTACTTCGCATGGTATTCTCGGTACAGTGTGTCCCCAATACCCCACGATGTTGCCATCCCTGTCAATAGCCAGTAGGCGATCGGAGTTTGGGTTCCCAGTGGCACTGGTAATTAGGATCGATGAGACTGATGGGGTGTTCACAATTCCGCGAGGGCGCCAAGCAGCGCCTAAATGGGTGCCCTCCCTAAAGGCTGGGCCAACGACCTGACCATCGCTAACTTCCTGATAGTATCTGCCCCAGAGAATCACGGGTGCATCGGCAGGAGCCTTATAAAAATCTTCTCTAAGAGCATAAACAAAGCCTGGCCAGATAATCAGATACCAATATGCACGTTCCATTCTATCGTGCCAAGTAACAGCAGGCTGATAAATCAAGCGCACAAAGCGCGGGGTAGGTGGAATGGCTCCATGTATGAGTGGGCGAAAAGTTCGGAAGTTTAACACCTGCATCGTTGGCTGAGCGCCACCGTAAGCAAAATGGACAAAGTAGATGGGATCGGGGGCGTTAGACACGCGGTCAGGAAATCGAACCAGCACCGCCAAGAATTCATCCAGACCTGTTTCTCGGTTGCGACCGAGATACTTCAGGTCATGAATGTCCATATCCCCGTTTAGCACCAGGTCCCCGAACCTGAAGACATAATCTCCAGGTTGTGCAAATGCCATACACATGGTTAGCCATCCCAGCAATGTTAGTCTCATCTTCTGCATAGTCGCCACCTCCATTTTGGGTCTGCATCTATATATAAAATACATCGGTATCAACCCAGCATCGTTACAAAATCGATACACACCTTCGCTGCTCAAGGTTCTTCACACTGACGGCAACAATCGCCATAGCGCCTGCCGAACTGGAACATCACTGTTAGCAGGTCGCTGTCATCCACGCGACCATCACCGTTCACATCACCAGCGTTTAAGCCAGTTTGACCAAACTCAAACAGCACCGTCAGTAGGTCAGCGTCATCGACGACACCATCCCCATTCGCATCTCCATAGAGCATGAACTCGATATCTTCCGCATCATAAAACGAGTAAAGTAGATGCGGGTTATTGGGAACGGTTGCGTTTGGGTTGCCACTCTGTGCTGTGTAATCGATTTGACGCACCTCCACATCTATTCGTGCATTGTCATTATGCCAGCAAAGGAGATATAGTTCGCCGTTCAGCTGATTCCCCTCATCCCCGCCTATAGGGGTTAGCATCACATTGAAGCTACGGGCACAGAGGGAGTTGGGAGCCTCTAGGACAATCTGCAATGCTGTTCGCAAGCGTCCCCAAACTCGGTAAATCAGCACATTGACGCCCTCTACATTCACACATCGGTTCGGAATCTCGTCGACATTCCACTCCACTGTGGAATCGTTCAGCGCGGTACCGCCTAAAGTGACTTCGTAGTCATAAGGTAGCCCAAAATCACGCAAATTCAATCGGATTTCGAGGCTCCCCACCTGCTTGGGAATGCAGACAGGGGGCAGCTCCTCATCGGAATAGGAGCCTTCTCGACTGACCGCCCCTGAAGCGCGATAATAGAGGTGTCTAAGATCGAAATAGACACGGTCTGCTTGGCGCAGATATTCCACGGGGGTGAGCTGGGGTTCGATCCAGATAGGTGAGCCATTCTTGTCATAGGGTTTGTGAATCATCTTCACATCATACTCTATGTGATAAACTTCTCCTCGTGGTGGCAAGTCGTACCTCGCCCACGACCCACTTTGGGACGGGATGATCCGTGCGGAGGCATCATCTCCCGGCCAAAGGGTTAGCGTTCCCGTCGCGCTGCGAACGGGTTGTCCATTCACACGCAACACGGCTTGCAAAACGACATCATCACGGAAGAGCGAGTTTCGCCACTCATCTACTGCTTGATCCAGTCCCACTATTCGCTTCATTCGTACGGAAGGGCGAACAATACTCTGATCACCTGTTGCGAAAGAGAAGTTCAAGAACGCTATTGATCTACATACCTCGCCACACGAGGGGCGATTGAGGCATGGGTCTATCTGGATGCCTGGGCGATTGGGGAGCAAATCGCGTGCGCGATAGTTGCCAATATTCCAAGTGGGAGTTGCCGAACTGCTACGGCGGGTTGGGCGTGGTGCCGATTCGACATAGACCCCTGCCTGAAATGCACGATATGCTCCCCGCCAATAACTCCCATTCCACATGTACCCTAAGAGGGTATTGTTTTCATAGAAAAATGTATCTCCTACCTGGGCTGGCTCATAGATGGGCGCCGACCACTCAATCCCCTTAAGCCAGTAGCCGGCGTCAGGCGCGGAATGGCTTCCCCATCCGCTCCAAAGCAGGAGAACTCGCCCGAATGGCTCCCCACTATCTGCTACCCGAATCCTTCGGATATAGCTCGTTGCTCCTGTGCGAGGAGGTAAATCGCGCTCACCGCGCACCATAATCCACTGGCAATAACCAATGCCACTCCCACCCGCAAGGCATCCATAGCCACACCCTACATCCGCATAGGTCTCCTGTCCCTGCAGGTGTTGTCCCAGTGCAACGCCAAGCGTCCCCACAATTAGCCCGATTGCCAACACTGTGTGCTTCATCAATATCGCCTCCTCTGACCGTGTTGTACAGCTGTTATGCATGGTACTTCACGTAAAAACCCTACATCGTTACAAACTCGTTACACCATTTCTCCTGCTCGTCGGAAGTTCATAAGTTCAAATCGAGCCGTCGATAAGGCGCGGGCATGTCATAATTCGGCTATGCAGCGGTTCGAGTATCGGCAGGTGCGGATGGGGATGGAGGCGCGGATGGTGGTCTATGCCCACGATGAGGCACACGCATTGAAGGCGTGTCACGCCGCTTATCACCGCCTCAGCGAGCTGGATGCCAAGATGAGCGACTATCGCCCCGATAGCGAACTGATGAGACTCGGTCAGCAGGCGGTTGGACGTTGGGTGCGTGTAAGCCCTGAGCTGTTCTATGTATTATGGCGGGCACAGAAGCTGGCGCGCCAGACGGAAGGCGCGTTCGACATCACCATTGGACCATTGGTACAACTCTGGCGCGAGGCGCGACGCACGGGACGCCTGCCCGATCCTGCCACCTTGCAAGAGGCGAAGGCACGCGTGGGCTGGCACAAGCTCGAGCTAAGCCTGAGACGCCGTGCAGCTCGCCTCGCCCTTCCGAACATGCAACTCGATCTGGGCGGGATCGCCAAAGGCTATGCCTGCGATGAGGCGTTGCGCACCCTGAAGCGGTTCGGCATCCAGCGCGCGCTGGTGCAGATGGGCGGCGACCTTGTTGTGAGTGAGCCGCCACCTCATCAATCGGGCTGGCACATCGTGCTCCCGACCTTGACAGAGGCGCAAGCAGGTGATGCCCATCGGCAGGCGGAGGGGGCACGCATGGTCACCCTGCGTCGGTGCGCGCTCTCCACTTCGGGCAGCACGGAGCAGTATGTGGAGATTGAGGGCATGCGATACGCGCACATCATTGACCCGCGCACGGGGCTGGGACTGACCCGCCTCACGCTGGCGATTGTCCAAGCGCCCGACGGCATCACCTCAGATAGCCTCGCAACTGCCGCCTGCGTGCTGGGACCTGAGGGCATCGCCCACCTGAAAAAGCTCTATCCCCGTGCAACCATTGAAGTGTTGACCTGACCCGTGCGACTTCGCCACTTCGCTATTCACCATTTAACCCTTGAGTGCCTCGGCGCCCCCGACCACTTCGGCAATCTCTTTGGTGATGGCTGCTTGACGCAGGCGGTTCATCACGAGGGTCAGCTCCTGAATCATCTTGCCCGCATTATCGCTTGCCATCGACATGGCGGTCATGCGCGCGCCATGCTCACTTGCGCTCGCCTCTAACAGCGCCTGCAGTATCTGGGTGAGCAGGTAGCGTGGCAGTAATCGCTGTAGGAGTTGCTCGGCAGGCGGCTCAAAGATAAAGTCGCGCGTGCCGCCCCCCTCGCCTGTGGGCGGTTCAATCGGCAACACGCACTGCACGGTCGGACGCTGAGTGACGGGATTGATGAACCGCGCATACACGAGGTAGACCCGATCGACCTGCTCGGTCTGGAACATCTCGCTAATGGCGCTGGTGACGGCGCGCGCGTCTTCCAGCCCTGCGCCCGCGGTGGGCATCGAGCGGTAGAGCGCGACGGTGTAGCCGCGCTTCGCGAAGAACTGGTAGCCACGCTTGCCCACACACACGAGGCGCACTTGCTCTTGGCTGAGTTGCTCCTCGCGCAGGGCGGTCTGCAAGGCGCGAATCAGGTTCATATTGTACGCGCCACACAGTCCCCTATCGGAGGTAATCAGCACGAAACCCACATGGCGCACCGCGCGCCGCTGGAGCAGGGGATGGTCAGGCAGGTCGCCTGCGAGTCCAAGTTCGCGCATAATTTCGTCCATGCGCTGGGCGTAGGGGCGCGCTGCTAACACGCGCTCTTGCGCCCGACGCAGACGCGCGGCGGACACCAACTTCATCGCCCGCGTAATCTGCTGAATGTTCCTCGCGGCGCGGATGCGCGACCGCATCGCTCGAAGCGTTCTCATGTCAGACCATGCTCCTGTTTGAAGAGTGCCTTATACTCTTCGATGGCTCGGCGCAGTTCGGCTTCGGTGTCGGGTGCGAGCTTCTGCTCGCGGCGGATTTTCTCGCCGATGTCGGGGTACTCCTTGCGCATGAAGGGATGGAACCCCTCCTCGAACGCGCGCACCAGCTCGACGGGGATGTCGTCCAGATAGCCCTGCGTGCCCGCGAAGATAATCATCACCTGCTCCTCGACGGGCATCGGCTGGAACTGAGGCTGTTTTAGAATCTCCTGCAGGCGCAGACCGCGCGCGAGCTGCATCTGGGTGGCGCGGTCGAGGTCGGAGGCGAACTGGGCGAAGGCTTGCACCTCGCGGAACTGCGCCATGTCCAGGCGCAGGCGTCCCGCGACCTGCTTCATGGCGCGGATCTGGGCGTCGCCCCCCACACGGCTGACCGAGATGCCCACATTAATCGCGGGACGAATGCCTGCATAGAACAGGCTCGGCTCCAGATAGATTTGCCCGTCGGTAATGGAGATGACATTCGTGGGGATGTAGGCAGACACATCGCCCGCCTGCGTCTCGATGATGGGCAGGGCGGTCAGCGAACCGCCGCCTAATTCGTCAGAGAGTTTGGCAGCGCGCTCCAGCAGGCGCGAATGCAGGTAGAACACATCGCCCGGATACGCCTCGCGCCCTGGCGGACGACGCAGAAGAAGCGACACGGCACGATATGCTTGCGCGTGCTTGGAGAGGTCATCGTACACCACCAGCGCGTGCATGCCGTTATCGCGGAAATATTCGCCCATCGCACAGCCCGCATAGGGCGCAAGGTACTGCAGGCTGTTCGGGTCGCTGGCGGACGCCACCACGACGGTGGTGTAGTCCATCGCGCCGTACCGCTCCAGCGTGTCGATGAAGCGGGCAATCGCCGCCATCTTCTGACCAATCGCCACATAGATGCAGTAGACGGGCGAGTCGGTCTCGTGCGTGTATTTCTGGTTGATGATAGTGTCCAGCACGATGGCGGTTTTGCCGGTGGAGCGGTCGCCGATAATTAGCTCGCGTTGCCCGCGCCCGATGGGAATCATCGCGTCGATCGCCTTGATGCCCGTTTGTAGGGGTTCCTTAACGGGCTGGCGCTTGACCACGCCGGGCGCAATCACTTCCACGCGGCGGTACTCCTCCGCCACAATCGGACCCTTGCCGTCCAGTGGTCGTCCGAGCGCGTCGACCACGCGCCCCAAGAGCGCCTTGCCCACGGGCACTTCGGCGATGCGCCCTGTGCGGCGCACCGGGTCGCCCTCTTTGAGTTCCTCGTCCGAGCCGAGAATGATACAGCCGATGCTGTCCTCTTCGAGGTTCAGCACCAGCCCCATCACCTCGTGGGGGAACTCCAGCAGTTCGCCCATCTGGGCGTCGGGCAGTCCGTACACGCGAGCGATACCGTCGCCCACCTGCAGGACCGTGCCGACGCTCTCTGCCACCGGCTTCTGATCCAGCGTCTCAATCTCTCTTGCCAGAATGCTCGTAATCTCTTCTGGTCGGATTGCCATCGTTGCACCTCATTCTTCCTGTTTTGTGAGAGACCCTTCGCTACGCTCAGGGTGATGCATTGGCTTTATGGGCGGGACGCCCGTGCTACGAATTGTGGCTTGGGCGTCTCGCCCAAGCAAGCACTGCACGAGCGAGACGCTCGTGCTACTTTTCTGTGGCTTGGGCGTCTCGCCCAAGCAAGCACTGCACGAGCGAGACGCTCGTGCTACTTTTCTGTGGCTTGGGCGTCCCGCCCAAGCAAGCACTGCACGAGCGAGACGCTCGTGCTACGCGGGACGCCCGTGCTACGACTCTGAAGACGCGAGATAGAGGCGTCCGCGTCGGGCGATTTCGAGCCGTACATGGTCGTGCAGGCGTTCCAGCGCGCCGCGGATAGTGCCATCTATCTGGTAATCGCCCAGTCGCACGCGCACGCCCCCAATCAGGCTGGGATCCACCTCAAAGGTGGCGATAATCTGCTTGCCCGTGCTCTGCTCCAGCTGTTGGAGGAGCTCGGACTGCTCCTCGCGGGTGAGGGGCACGGCGGAATAGATGGTCGCGCGGGCGATGCCTTCATACGCCTCCCGCAGCTGCTGGAACTCCTCGAAAATCGCTTCCAGCAACGGTTCGCGTCGCTTCTCGATAATCAGCTCCAACAAGCGCAGGGTGGCGGGCTGGAGGTCGCGCCCAAACAGCTCACTGATGCGCTGTTTCTTGCGGTCGCGCGGGATGAGCGGGCTATAGAGGAAGGCACGCAGTGCATCGATCTCCTGCAGAACCAACTTCAGCCGCTGCAGGTCTTCGCTGATGCGCTGGAGGGCATGGGCGTTCAGCGCTGCCTTGAACAGCGCGTTCGCATAGCGCCGTGCCACACGGATATCTTTTTGCACTTAGCGCACCTCCACGGTCTGAATGAATTCACGGATGAGCCGTCGATGGCGTTCGTCATCGAGGCTTTCGCCCAACACGCGCTCGGCAAGCGCGAGCGTTAGGTCCGCCACATAGGTCTGCAGTTCGGTGAGCAGCTTCTCCTGTTCCAGTCGTGCCTGTTCTTGGGCGCGGGCGAGTATCTCCTGCGCCTGTCGGCGGGCGTCCTGAAGAATTTGCTCCCGCAGCTGTTGCGCCTCACCGACGGCTTGCTGAATTCGCTCGCGTGCCTCCGCCTCGATCTGCGCCAGTCGCTGCTCGTACTCGGCACGCAACTGCTCCATCGCACGGCGGTCGGCTTCGATTTTATCATAGGTGGCGTTGATGTCCTGCCGACGCGCTTCGAGCATCTGCTCGATAGGTTTCCAGAAGTAGCGTATCATCAGCCACAGGAGCAACAGGAAGCCAATCGCCTGAATCAAGATAATCTCAGGGCTGATGCCCAATTGCTCCAATATGCCACCTCCGCCACCGTGCGGGTCGGCAGCCATCAGCTTCGGTACTTGCTGGATGAATTGCTCTATCACCGATTGCTCCTCCTTTGGAGGGGGAGCAATAGCTCCCCCTCACGATGGGGTTAGGGTTGAACGGTCGGCAGGCGTCCCTGCAATAGCAGGAACACCACAAACGAGAGAAGCACCAACGACTCGATGAATGCGAGCGCGATAATCATTCCCATTTGGATGCGTCCTGCCATCTCTGGTTGGCGCGCCATCCCTTCCATCGCGCCGCGTGCTGCCAGTCCCTGACCGATGCTGGCGCCAATCACGCCAATCGGCAGGAACCCCGCCGCCAGAGCCAGTCCCAACAGATAGAGACCCGTTCCAACTTCCATCGCTGTTCCTCCTTGTTCTGTTTGTTTCGGTTACCACCCGCCACGAAGAGCGGGGGCAACGCGCGTACCATCCCTTGCCTTATGGGCAGAGATTCGCAACGAATCCTCTCCATCGGAGAGGAAATCTCTAATGCGCATGAGCGTGCGCTCCATGCGACTCCTCATGGTGTTCCGTTGCCAACGCCAAATAGATTAGGGTCAAGATCGAGAACACAAACGCCTGCACAAAAGCGACCAATGTGCCCAACAGCAACACAGGAAACTGAACGGGCAATGGCAGGTAGTATTTGTGCAGTAAGGGCGTGGCGAAGGTCACAATCAGTGCGAGCGTCACCTGCTCCTTGCCAAACATGTTCGCAAACAAACGGATCGAGAGCGAGACAGGCTTTGCCAGCTCGCTTACTACCTCAATCACGAAGAGCAGTGGTGTCAGCCACAGGGGTACTTCGCCCACACGAGCGAAATGCTTCAGATAGCCCACCAATCCGCGTGCCCGAATGCCTTCGTACTGCACATAGAGAATCACAATAAGCGCCAGGGCGATGGTGGTGTTCAGGCTGGCGGTCGGCGCGATACCCGGCGGGATTAGCCCCATGATGTTGCAGAACAGAATATAGAGAAAAATCGTGCCCGCCAGCGGCACATATTTGCGCCCATGCTCGCCCACCACGCTGACAGCTAAGTTATCAAAAAACTCATAGATAATCTCTACCAGATTTTGCAGTCTGCCAGGTCGCTTCTGCATAGCGCGCGTTGTTAGCCGTGCGAAAAGGAGCAGCGCCGCCGCCGCAATCGCAGAAAGCACCACGAAGACCCAAGGCGATATATGATGTTCCATTGTTTGATTTCCTCTCTCGCCTCCTTACACGCTCCCTATTATACCCGTCCCATGACAGGCGCGTCAAGGGGTTGTGCCTTTTTTCACAAAGTCGCAGGAAGTGGTGAGTGTGAGGCGAACATTGCCCTCATGCGACGCGATCGAGCAAGGAGCGATTTTGACAGCGCGTGGAAGCTTGCCATCGAAGCATTCTTGGAACCCTGCCTTGCCTTGCTTTTTCCGCAAGTCCACGCCCAGATTGATTGGACGCACAAGCCGCTTTTTCTCAACACCGAGCTGCGCAAGATTCGCCCCCATGCCCGCACCCACCGACGCTTCGTCGATGTACTGGTGCGCGTTCTATTCCGTGACGGTATCGAGCGCTTCGTGTTCTTGCATATTGAAATTCAGGCGCAACCTGACCCCCGCTTTCCTGCCCGCATGTTCATCTACTATTACCGCCTGTACGACATACTGGGCGAAGCAGAGATTATTAGCCTCGCTATCTTGGCAGACGCAGACCCGAATTGGCGTCCAGAGGCGTTTGAGCGCGCTCTGTTAGGCTGTGAACTCACTTTTCGGTTCCCAACGGTAAAGCTGCTGAATTTTGACGAAGCACAGTTAGAAGCGAGCGACAATCCATTCGCACTGGTAGTGCTGGCGCATTTGCGGGCGTTGCGGGCGCGTGGGGATGCCCAACTGATGTTTGCTGAGAAGGTGCGTTTAGTGCGTCAGTTGGGGCGTCGAGGGTATAATACGGAGGATGTCGCGAATCTGTATCGGGTGGTGGACTATCTGATGGAGTTGCCGCGGGAGTTAGAGGCTCAGGTGGAGGAGATTGTGCGGGAGGTGGCACGGGAGCGCCGCTTGCGCAAGCTCACGAGTTTGGAGCGATTCGCGCTGGAGCGTGGTGCGCGCCAGGGCTTGCAACAGGGCTTGCAACAGGGCTTGCAACAGGGCTTGCAACAGGGCTTGCAACAGGGCTTGCAACAAGGTGTCGTGCGCACGATTCTGACGGTGCTGCAGGCTCGGTTTGGCGAGATACCCGCCCGCATTGAACAGGCTCTCCAGCAGGTGCAGTCGCTGGAAGACTTAGAGCGGCTGAGCACGATTGCGGTCAAGGCTCCTAACCTTGAAGCCTTCGAACAAGCGCTCCAGCAAGTCATTCAATCGCGCTCTGCTTGAACGCGCGGACGGGTACACTCTATCCCTGTGGAGGGACATCGATGACAAAAACAACGCTGCCCCACTGGGATATGAGTGTGGTCTATCCGGGATTGGACTCGCCAGAGTTTGAGCGCGACCTGCGCGCGTTTGTGAGGGCGCTGGACGAGTTGGAAGGGCTGTTCGACGAAGCCCAAATCGATCGCACCGAGCAACCGCTACCATCTGACCTCGCCGTGCACCTGTTCGACAACCTCGTTCCTGCCTATAACACGCTTCAGGAGCAGGCGTGGACGCTCAGCGCGTATATCTACAGTTTCGTTACGACCGATTCACGCGACGAGTTTGCCCAGGCGCGATTAAGCGAGATGGAGAAGCATGCGGTACGCCTGACGAAGCTTAGCACGCGCCTCACCGCTTGGGCAGGCACGCAGGATGTTGACGCGCTCATCGCGCGTTCTGAGTTGGCGCAGGCACACGCCTACTGGCTAAAACGCTGTCGTATCGCTGCCCAGCACATGATGTCGCCCTCCGAAGAAGCGCTTGCTGCTGAGATGAGCCTGACGGGTAGCAACGCTTGGAACAAGCTCTATGGCAATCTGACCTCACAAATTCTGGTAGAGGTGGAACTGCGCGGCGAGCGACAGATGATGCCGATGAGCATGGTGCGCAATCTGGCGTTTGACCCCGATCGGGAGGTGCGCCGTGCGGGCTATGAGGCGGAGCTGAAAGCGTGGGAACAACACGCCCTGCCTCTCGCCAGCGCACTCAACAGCATCAAGGGCGAGACGAACCTGCTCGTGCGCAAGCGGGGCTGGCAGTCCGCCCTGGAAGCTTCCCTGTTCCGCAACGCTATCGATTCCGCGACCCTTTCCGCCATGCTCACCGCTGCCTATTCCGCGTTCCCCGATTTTCGCCGTTATCTGCACGCCAAAGCGCGCCTGCTGGGCATTGAGCGGTGCGCTTGGTACGATATTTTCGCGCCCGTCGGCAAGGAGCCTCGTGCATGGGACTATGCGGAGGCAATACAGTTCATCACCGAGCAGTTCGGCAGCTATTCGGACAAGTTGCGTGAGTTTGCTGAGCGCGCCTTCAGGGAGAACTGGATCGATGCGGAGCCGCGCCCTGGCAAACGCGATGGTGGGTTCTGCATGCGCCTGCGTCGCGACGAATCGCGCATTTTGGTCAACTACAAGCCTGCCTTCGGTGCGGTCAGCACCTTAGCGCACGAACTCGGACACGCCTACCATAACCTCTGCCTTGCGCCCCGCACCTATCTCCAGCGTCAGACACCCATGACGCTTGCCGAGACCGCCAGCATCTTCTGTGAAACCATCGTTCGTCAAGCAGCGTTGCGTCAGGCAGAGCGGGAGGAACGACTCGCCATTCTGGAAGGCGCGCTGCAGGGGATGTGCCAAGTGGTGGTGGACATCACCAGTCGCTACCTGTTTGAAAAGAGCCTGTTCGAGCGGCGTCAGGAGCGGGAGCTGGGCGTGCGCGAGCTGTGCGAGATGATGCTGACCGCGCAGAAGGAGACCTATGGCGATGGGCTGGACGAGAACGCCCTCCATCCCTATATGTGGGCAGCCAAGCCCCACTATTATGGCAGTGCGTTCTACAACTATCCCTACATGTTCGGCTTGCTGTTCGGGCTGGGGCTATACGCGCTCTATCTGAATGACCCGCAAGGCTTCCGCGCCCGCTACGATGACCTGCTTTCGCAAACGGGCATGGCGGACGCGGCTGACCTCGCTCGCGCCTTTGGCTTCGATATCCGCACGCCTGCCTTCTGGCACAACAGCTTCGATGTGATTCGGGCGGATATCGAGCAGTTCTGTACACTAACAGAGACTGCCTGAGCTTCGGGTAAACAGATGGCTATCCGAATTGAGGAACGGTTCCGCGCGTTGCAAGCGGCAGGCGAAGCAGGGTTGATTGTCTATATCACGGCGGGCGACCCTTCGTTGGAACAGTTGCCCGACATTCTGCGCATGCTGGAGGACGCGGGCGCCGACATGGTGGAGATTGGCTTCCCGTTCAGCGACCCGTTAGCCGATGGACCAGTCATTCAGGCGGCGATGGATCGGGCATTAGGCAGGGGTGTCACGCCACCCCGCATTCTGGAGAGGGTCGCCCGTTGCCGAGAGACCATCGAGATGCCCCTGATTGCCTTCACTTATTACAATCCTGTCTTGCGCTATGGTCTGGAGCAGTTCGCGCAGGACGCGCACACAGCGGGCTTCGATGCCTGCCTGATTACCGACCTACCGCCCGATGAGGCGGATGGGTGGCTTCCTTATGCGCGTGCCGTCGGACTCCAGACAATCTTTCTGCTCACGCCCACCAGCACGACGGAGCGCGTTCGCCTTGTGGCAGAGCGGGGACAGGGCTTTGTCTACTGCGTGTCGCGCACAGGCGTCACGGGCGCACGCGACCATCTGCCACCCGATCTGCCCGCGCTCATCGCGCGGATTCGCGAGCACACCACCCTGCCCGTCGTGGTCGGGTTCGGCATCTCGAAGCCAGAGCATGTGCGCACGGTCGCCCGCATCGCGGAGGGCGCAGTGGTCGGGAGTCAGATTGTACACTACCTGCATGAGTATGCCGATTCGCGGAATTGGGCGAAGGTGGTAGGCGATTTCATCCGTGCGCTGAAATCAGCCTGCAAGCGAGGGTAGCTCCATATCGCTGCTGTGCCGAGCGGGCTTTATGGGCGAGACGCCCAAGCCACAGAAAGTAGCACGGGCGTCCCGCCCGTGTTCTGCTTGGGCGAGACGCCCAAGCCACAACTCAGCCTGCAAGCGGGGGTAGCTCCATATCGCTGCTGTGTCCGGGGAACATCTTCGCGCTGGGGTCAAGCATATGCTTGGCGTGATTGACCGCGATGCACACCTCGCCGACACCCGTTGCCAGTAGCTTCAGCTTGCCCTCATAGGTACAGCCATCACCCGCGGCGTAGACGCCGGGCAGGTTCGTGCGCATGAACTGGTCCACCTTGATAGCGTTGCCTTCCAGCTCCAGCCCCCATTGCTTGATGGGACCGAGGCTGGCGACGAAGCCCAAGTTGAGAATCACCGCGTCGACGGGCAGTTCCATCTCCTCTTGGGTCTTGTTGTGGAAAATGGTCGCGCTTTGCACCGTGCCGTCGCCCCGCACACGGCGCAGTTCATAGGGCGTGAGCACACGCACAGGCGATTCGCGCAGCTGGTGCACGCTCTGCTCGTGGGCGCGGAACTCGTTTCGACGGTGGATAAGGGTCGTCTCGCGGGCAATTGGATAGAGGTTGAGCGCCCAGTCGACGGCGGAGTCGCCCCCACCCACAATCAGCAGGCGCTTATCGGCAAAGTGAGCTTTCTCGCGCACGCCATAGTAGACCCCACTGCCCTCGAACTCGGCAATACCCTCCGCGTTCAGGCGGCGCGGCGCGAACGCGCCTGCGCCCGCGCAGATGACCAGCGTGCGCGTGTGGTGTTGAACCCCCTTGTTGGTGGTGATGACCCAGTGGTCATTCTCGCGTGTCAGTTGCTCGGCACGCTCCTCCAAGCAGACGGTCGGCTGGAAACGCATCGCTTGGCGAATGAGGCACTCGGCGAGGTCTTTCGCCAGCACCTCCGGGAAGCCGGGCATATCGTAGATATACTTTTCGGGGTAGAGCGCGACCAGTTGCCCGCCCAGCTGGGGCAGGCTATCGATAATCTTGGTGCGCATGCCCCTCAGCCCGGCATAGAACGCGCCAAACAGCCCAACCGGTCCCCCACCGATGAAGGTGATGTCATATAGATCGCGCCTCATAGGCTCGTTTTAAGTATACTCGGTTTGTCCGATGAGAGCGCGGAGGTCATCCACTGGGAGCGCGTTGCGCCAGCTGAGCGCGCCCACGATGCGTCCGTCCTGAAAATAGATTATAACGCCCGCGCCTTGCGGGATGTCGCCCTCGATGCGCGTCTCCAGCCGACTGTCAATCAGCCCGACCGCTTCATAGCGGATATCGAACAGTTCGCTGTAGAACATCGGCAGGTGCGCATAGGGTTGCGCCTCGCCCGCCATCGCCTGACCCGCATAGAAGCCACTGGCAATCGCGTGGTCTTCGTGTTCGACGCGCGTTTCGATGCCCAGCCGTGCGTAGGGGAACAGCGCGACATCGCCTGCAGAATACACATCCCCATGCGCGGTTTGCAGGAAGTGGTTGACGCGAATGCCGTCGGGCGCGTCCAGTCCCGCTTCTTGTGCCAGTTCATCGCGTGGGAGCACGCCCAGCCCCGCCGTCAGCACATCGAACGCCAGCGTGTGTCCGTCCGAAAGGCGCACATGCCAGCGGTCCCCTCGTTCCACGCCCTGCACCAGCACGCCCGTGAGGACCTCCACACCTCGCTCCCGATAGAAGGCGTTGAGCCAATCGCTGAGAGTGGGCGGGAACAGACGCGCACAGATGCCCGATTCGGGAAAGAGCATCGTCACCTGTTTGCCGTTCAGTGCAAGCGCGGCGCTTAGTTCCGAGCCGATGTAGCCTCCACCAATGATGCCGATATGTTCTGCCTGCGCCATGCTTTCACGCAGGGCAAAATAGTCGTTCAGCGTGCGGAAGTAGAGGAGGCGATTATTCAGCCCCCCTCCTGCAGGTTCCCACCACGCTGTGGGGGGAACCGTTTGATGGGGCGTGTTGGGGAGCACGCGCGGGGCACAGCCTGTGGCAAGCAATAGTTTTTCGAAATGCCACTCGTTGCCGTGAGCGTCCAGCACGCGCTTGGCGTTCAAATCGAGCGCGACGGCGCGGACGCCTGTGTGAATCTCCGCGCCCGCCTCGGCAGTCGGCAACCACACCTCCTCGAGCGGGGTGCCGCGCCAGAGCGACTTGCTCAGCATCGGGCGGCGATAGGGCGGGTGCGCCTCCTCGGTCAGCAAAGCGATGGAGCCTTCGCTATCAATTGCGCGGATCCCCATCACCGCGGCGTCAGCGGTGAGACCGCCGCCCACAATTAGGTATCGATAGGCTCTTTGCATCGTTGGTCAGGTCAGACAGGTCGGGCGGGTCAAACCAGTCGGACGGGTCAGAACAGTAAGGGGCGCAGGAACTGACCTGTGTAGCTCGATTCGATGGTCGCCACATACTCCGGCGGTCCCTCTGCCACCACATAGCCGCCTGCATCGCCCCCTTCGGGACCCAGATCGATAATCCAGTCTGCCGTTTTAATCACATCCAGATTATGCTCAATCACAATCACCGTGTTGCCCGCGTCCACGAGGCGGTGCAGGACGCCCAATAGCTTGCGCACATCCTCAAAATGCAGTCCAGTGGTCGGCTCGTCCAGAATGTAGACCGTGTTGCCCGTGGCACGCTTGCTGAGTTCGGTGGCGAGTTTCACGCGCTGAGCCTCGCCGCCTGAAAGGGTGGGCGCAGGTTGACCCAGCCGAATGTAGTCCAGCCCCACATCGTGCAGGGTTTTCAGCTTGCGGGCAATCGCGGGGAACGGCGCAAAAAATTCGAGCGCCTCTTCCACCGTCATCTCCAGCACATCGGCGATGGTCTTGCCCTTGAATTTCACCTCCAGCGTCTCGCGATTGTAGCGTCGCCCCTTGCACACCTCGCAGGTCACATACACATCGGGCAGGAACTGCATCTCGATTTTTATCATGCCATCGCCTCGGCATGCCTCGCACCGCCCGCCCTTCACATTGAAGCTGAACCGTCCGGGTGGATAGCCGCGGGCGCGTGCTTCAGGAGTGCTCGCAAACAGCTCGCGAATCATGTCGAACACGCCTGTGTAGGTCGCAGGGTTGCTGCGCGGTGTGCGTCCGATGGGTGACTGGTCGATATCGACCACTTTATCGACCCATTCCAGCCCTTCGAGCGCGTCGTGCTCGCCCCACACGCGCCGCGTGCCGTACACATGGTACATCAGGCGCGGGTAGAGCGTCTCCTGGATGAGGGTGCTTTTGCCGGAGCCAGAGACGCCCGTGACGCAGATGAATAGCCCCAGCGGGAAGCGGACAGTGATATTCTTGAGGTTGTTGGCGCGGGCGCCGCGCAGAACCAGCCATTTATCGGGATGGGGCGGACGACGCTGTTTGGGGATTTCGATGCGACGGACACCCGCCAGATATTGCCCGGTGAGGCTGTTCGGGCAGTTGATTACCTCCTGCAAAGTGCCCGCCACCACCACCTCGCCCCCATGCTCCCCTGCGCCGGGGCCTAAGTCGATGATATAATCGGCGGAGCGGATGGTCGCCTCGTCATGCTCGACCACAATCACCGTATTGCCCAGGTCGCGCAGGCGCATGAGGGTCTGAATGAGCTTGTGGTTATCGCGCTGGTGCAGTCCGATGCTCGGCTCGTCCAGCACATAGAGCACGCCCATCAGCCCACTGCCGATTTGGGTGGCGAGGCGGATGCGTTGTGCCTCACCGCCTGCGAGGGTGTTCGCGGCGCGGTCAAGGGTTAGGTAGCCCAGTCCCACATCCAGCAGGAAGCCGAGCCGTGTGCGCACCTCGCGCAGGATTCGCTCAGCGATGGTGCGCTCGCGTGGGGTCAGGTGCTGTTCCAGCTCGGCGAACCAGCGGGCTGCGGACTCGATGCTCATCGTGGTGACCTCGGCAATGTTTTTGCCCGCGACCGTCACGGCGAGGCTTTCGGGCTTGAGCCGCTTGCCGTTGCAGGCGGGGCAGGGGCGCGTCGCCATATACTGCTCCAGCTCCTGCCGAACATAGTCGCTTTCGGTCTCCTCGTAGCGCCGCTTGAGGATGTTGATGACGCCTTCGAACTCGGTGTCGATATACTTGATGCGTCCCCAGCGGTTGCGGATGGCGACGGTGATGTTGCCTTGCGTGCCGTACATCAGCGCGTGGAACTGCGCCTCGCTGAGGTTCTGTAGGGGGGTGTCGAGGGTGAAGCCGAGCCGTTTGGCGACGCCTTCGAGCATGGCGAGTCGCCAGTCGGTCATCTCGCCGTCGCGTTTCACAAAGGGCAGAAGCGCGCCCTGCCGAATCGATTTGGAGCGGTCGGGCGCGATTAAATCGGGGTCGAACTCTGTTTTTGTGCCCAGCCCGGTGCATTCGGGGCAGGCGCCATAGGGGCTGTTGAAGGAGAAGTTGCGCGGCTCCAGCTCGCCCACGCTGACGCCACAATCGGGGCAGGCGAAATGTTCCGAAAAGAGCAGTTCTGTGCCCTCCCGAATTGGCTCGCCTGCGATTTCCAGCACCTGTGGCATAGCGCCTCACCCTTTTTCCTGATCGTCGCCGTCAGACAGCGCGGACAGGTCGGACAGCCCTATGATTCGCCGTTTGCCTTCTTGCGTCGTGTGCGTTTGGGTTTCTTCTCAGGTGGGGTGGCGGAGGGCTGTTCCACATGGTCGGACAGATCGGACAGGGTGGACAGATCGGTTCGGTCGGACCCGTCGGCTGGTTCAGGCGAGGGTGTAAGGGCTGCTTGTTCCTCCATCGCGCGTTCCAGCTCGCCCAATGTGGTGAGCGGTTTCGGCTCGGCAGGAGGCGGAAGCTCTGTGGGGCGTTCCGCTTCCAGCACCGCGGCGCGCCCGCGCGTGAACCCGACGCGAATCTCGGGCTTCGCATAGCCCGTGCCCGCAGGAATCAACCGACCAATAATCACATTCTCCTTCAGCCCGATCAGCTCGTCCACCTTACCGCGCACCGCCGCATCGGTAAGCGCTTTCACCGTGCGCTGGAACGAGGCGGCGGACAGGAACGATTCGGTCTGCTGGGCAGCTTCCGAAGTGCCCAGTAGCACCCACTCCGCCGTGGCGGGGCGACCGCCCTCGCGCACCACCTGCGCATTCGTGTCTTCAAACACGAACCTATCGACGATCTGACCCGGCAGGAAGAGGGTGTCGCCCGGATCGATGATGCGCCGCTTACGCAGCATCTGGCGCAAGATAATTTCGATATGTTTATCATCGATGTCCACGCCCTGCGCCTTATACACCGCCTGAATCTCGCGGATGAGGTATTCCTGCACGCCGCGCACACCGCGCAGGCGCAGGAGTTCGTGTGGGTTCAGCGGACCGGGGGTCAGGCGGTCGCCGGGCAGGACGCGGTCGCCCACACGCACCTCCAGCGTGCCCGATACGCCCACCAGCACCGCGTCCAGCACCTCCACCTGATGGACGCCATGCTCCATCAGGCGGTTCAGATGGGCGGAGCGTATCTCTTCCAGTTCGCGCAGGAGAGGCTCGCCCGTTTGTGGGCTGATCACCTCGTGCAGGCTCACCTTGCCGATGAGCTGCTCGCCCACAGGCAGGGTCGCCCGCAGAACGACCCAGCGCCCCACACTGCGCACGATATCGACCACTTCGCCCTCGTAGTCCACGGTGATGGCTTCCCCTTTGGGCTTGCGTGCCTCGAAGAGTTCTTCCACCCGGTTGATGCCTGTGTTCTGGCTCTCCATCAGCTTGGCGAGCTTGCGCACCCACTCGCGCACTTTGCGTTGGACTTTTTCTTCGGTTTCGAGCTCAGCCGTGTCGGACGGGTCGGACATTTCAGGCAGGGTGGGCTTGCCCAGCAGTCGCTGTGCCACCTGATGAATGACCCGTCGCTGGTCGGTGCGCAGGTCGCTGATGCGTTCCGTTATGCCGCGTTCTTCCAGCTCGCCGAGAGCGGCGGCTGCTTGGAGCGTTGCCCCGCCAACGCGGAAGCCAGCGATTTGCTCGCCTGCGCCTGCGACCCCGCCCGTGTGGAACACGCGCATCGTGAGCTGAGTGCCCGGTTCCCCAATCGATTGCGCTGCGATAATGCCCACCGCCGTACCCAGCTCCACAGGGCGCAGTGTGCCCATATCGAGCCCGTAGCAAGCAACGCAGACGCCCTGACGCGCTGAGCACACCAACGGCGAGCGGATAGGCACGCCGACCATGTCGTGCTCGACCCACTCAAAGCCTGCCCGATGCCAGATTTGGCGCAGCTCCTCCCGACGCGCACGCAGGCGTGTGAGTAGTTCCTCTTCAATCGGCTCATAGGCGTCCAGGAGCGGCTCGCCCGTTTGTGGGTCGCGCAGGGGTTGACCATTGTCGGGCGTGAACAGCTCGCCCGGCGCCTTCTCGGACAGTTCACGCAGGGTTTGGGTGAACCGCTCCAGCTCTGTAGAGAGCGCATCGATGGCTTGCGCCAAGTCGTCCGAGATAATCTCGTTTTCCTCGATCAGCGTCTCACCCGTGTAGGGGTGCAGGAGTCGCTTGCGTGCGGTGCGTCCGCGAATGCGCTGATAGAGCGGCTCGATCTCCTCGCCCTCGCGAATGATGCGGGCGACAAGAATGCCCTCGGTGGTCTGGCAGTCGCGGATACGCACAATCACATCCTGCGCCACATCGACCATGCGCCGTGTGAGATAGCCTGCATTCGCGGTCAACAGCGCGGTGCTGGCTAATCCGCGTCGTGCGCCGTAGCCCGACACGAAATACTCCAGTGTGGTCAATCCCTCGCGGAAGCTGTGGCGCACGGGCAACTCCTCAATCAGTCGCTCCGATGCGGTGCGGATGTCTAACAGTCCGCTCATCAGCCCGCGCATGCCGACCAACTGCGCCAGCTGCTTGGTGGAGCCACGCGCACCCGAATCGGTGATGATGAACAGCGGGTTATCACGGGCGATGGAGCGCAACATCGCCTGCGTCACCTGCTCATATGCCTGCTGCCACAGCTCAATCAGTCGTTGACGCTTCTCGGCGATGGTCAGCTCGCCGTTTTCATAGAGTTCATCGATGCGTCGCGCCTCTTCCTCTGCACGGCGCACGATTTCGTCGCGCTCGGCAGGGATTTCCATATCGGTTAGCGCGAAGGTGATGCCCGCCTGCGTTGCCCAGTGGAAGCCCGCTGTCTTCAGCTGATCCAGAAAAGCAACGGTTTCTATCTGCCCCGACAGGCGATACACCTCCCGAATCAGCTCCGAGAGCGCCTTCTTGTTATAGACGCGGTTCAGATAGCCTATCAGCACCTGACCCGTGGGGTCCTTCTCCAACATGCGCCTTTTGAACGACGCAGGCAGTAATCCGAAAAATATGAGTCGCCCGAAGGTGGTCGTAACCACCGCGCTCCACTCGTCGGTTTCATGGGCGGGGACGCCCGTGCCACTTTCGGCTTCACGGGCGGGGACGCCCGTGCCACTTTCGGCTTCATGGGCGGGGACGCCCGTGCCGCGAGAGGCTCCATCCGAGCTGTCCGAGGCGACCACCCGCACCCGAATCGGCTCATGCATCCGAATCAACCCCTGCTCGAACGCCACCTGCGCCTCCTCCACGCTGGCAAAGGTATAGCGGGGTTCCGATTCGCCATGCGGGTCATTCATCGTCAAATAGTACGCACCCAACACAATGTCTTGCAACGGCGAGACGATGGGCGAACCATCTGCTGGCTTGAACAAGTTATGAATCGCCAACATCAGCATCCGTGCTTCTGCTTGCGCCGGGTACGACAGGGGCACATGCACTGCCATCTGGTCGCCATCGAAGTCGGCGTTATACGCATGGCACACCAGCGGATGCAGTTGGATTGCCTTGCCCTCTGTCAAAATCGGCTCAAATGCCTGAATGCCCAGTCGGTGCAAGGTGGGGGCGCGGTTCAACAGCACGGGATGCTCCCGAATCACCGCCTCCAACGCCTGCCACACCTCAGGCGATTGCCGATCCACTGCGTGCTTCGCGTTCTTGATATTGTTCGCATATCCCTCCAAAATCAACCGGTGCATCACAAACGGCTTGAAGAGTTCCAGCGCCATCTCTTTGGGCAGACCGCACTGATGCAGGCGCAGATGGGGTCCAACCACGATCACCGAGCGCCCTGAATAGTCCACCCGCTTGCCCAGCAGGTTCTTGCGGAAGCGTCCCTCTTTGCCCTTCAGCAGGTCGGAGAGCGATTTCAGCACCCGCCCGTTTGAACCAATCACGGGCTTGGTGCGCCGTGAATTATCGATGAGCGCGTCCACCGCCTCCTGCAACAAGCGTTTCTCCGAATTCAGGATACTGCGTGGCGCCCGAATTTCCAGAATCTTGCGCAGGCGATTGTTCCGGTTCACAATCCGCCGATACAGATCGTTCAGATCGCTCGTTGCGAAACGACCACCATCCAGCTGCACCATCGGGCGCAACTCGGGTGGCAACACGGGGACAACTTCCAACACCATCCATTCGGGGCGGGCGCGACTGGCGCGAAATGCCTCCACGACCTCCAAGCGTTTCACGACCCTTGCCCGCCGGGCGCCCTGCGTGCGCGCCACCTCCTCGCGCAGCTCGCGCACCAGCCGTTCGAGGTCGATCTGGCGCAACAGTTCGCGGATGGCTTCCGCACCCTGACCCGCACGCACCAGCCCGCGCAAATCTCGACCCAATCGCCGCGAACAGACCATTAGTAACTGCTCAATTCCAGACCACGCGCTCTCGTCCAGCAGTTGGTACAGTTGCAAGCGCGTGAGGAGGTCCAGCGCGCGTTCCAAATCTGCCAGCCATGCCTGGCGCTCCCGCAGCTCCATCTCCTTCCGATGATTGTAGTACCGAACACGCTCCTCGCGCTGTGCCTCCGTCCAACTCTCTCCATGCTCCTCCAACTCTCGCCTCAGGCGAGCATCCAGTTCCTGATACACCCGTGTGAGTTCATCCTCCAGGTGAGCCTTCTCCTGCTCCACTATCCGCCGCATATCGCCAAGATTATGCTCAATCTCCACACGGTCAATCTCTGTCACAATATAGTTCGTGAAATAAATCACCTTCTCCAACTGACGCGGCGAAATATCTAACAATAACCCCAGCGGGCTTGGCGGTTGACCCTTCAAGTACCACACATGCACCACCGGCGCTGCCAGTTCGATGTGTCCCATTCGCTCGCGTCGCACGCGCGCGCGGGTCACTTCCACCCCGCACCGCTCACAGCGCACGCCCTTGTTTTTCACGCGCTTGTAGCGCCCGCAGCTGCATTCCCAGTCGCGCGTCGGACCGAAGATGCGCTCACAGAACAGCCCGTCGCGCTCCGGGCGGAAGGTGCGATAGTTGATGGTCTCTGGCTTCTTAACCTCGCCATATGACCATGCCCGAATATCATCGGGCGACGCCAACCCGATTCGAATGGCTTTAATGTGCCCTATGTCCATCGATCGAACACCTCCTCATATGCTTTGCCCTGCTGTCCGACCTGCCTGACTCAGGCTATTCGCCTTCCGTCGTTCCAAGCATTGTCAGCGTGGGCTTGCTTGCCGCCTCAATATCGAGTGTTTCGAGTTCCTCCAGGCTACGGAAGTCGTGCGCCACATCGTGGGAATCGATAATTTGCACGCGCAGTGCGAGCGCCCGCAGCTCGTTGACCAGAATTTTGAACGATTCGGGCACGGAGGGCTGAATCACGGGTGCGCCTTTCACTATCGCCTCGTAGGCGCGGATGCGTCCCATCACATCGTCTGATTTGATGGTGAGCATTTCTTGGAGGGTGTGTGCCGCGCCGTACGCCTCCAACGCCCAGACCTCCATCTCGCCCAACCGCTGACCACCGAACTGCGCCTTACCGCCCAGCGGCTGCTGAGTGACCAGCGAGTAGGGTCCTATTGAGCGCGCGTGAATCTTTTCCTCTGCCAGATGTTCCAGCTTCAGCAGATAGAGGTAGCCGACGGCGACGGGGTTCTGGAAGGTTTCGCCCGTGTTGCCGTCGCGCAGGATGGCTTTGCCGGTGGCAGGGTCGAAACCAGAGCGGCGGATGGCGCGCTCGCGCAGTGTCTCTCTTAGTTGGAGCAGGAGCGCTTGTCGCGCAAGCGCGTTCGTTTCGGCTGTCCGAGCCGTCTTCGGTCTGCCGCGACGCGCCTTGGATGTCTGCTCGTTTTCTTGGGCGCGAGGCTCCCGCCGTGGGATGCCCAGCCGCCATGCCAGCCATTCCAGATGGGACCCTTCAAGCGTTTCGAGATGGCTTTGCACAAGGCTCAGCGCCTCCTCGAAGGTGCTTCCGGGCGGGAAGGTCAGCTGGATCTGGAGTTCGTCGGTGAGCAGGGATTCAAGGGCGCGCAGGCGCAGCCGATTTGCGACCGCTGTTAGCTCTGCCTGCACCTCCTCCACCGTTGCGCCCTGGAAGACAGGCACTTGATAGCGCACGCCAAGCGTTCGTGCCGCGTAGCCCAGGTGCAGTTCAAGGATTTGCCCCACATTCATTCGTGAGGGGACGCCCAGCGGGTTCAGCACCACATCGACGGGCGTGCCGTCCATCAGGAAGGGCATATTTTCCACAGGCTCAATGCGCGAGATAACGCCTTTGTTGCCGTGCCGACCTGCCATCTTGTCCCCTTCGGTCAGCAGTCGCTTGGTGGCAATGGTCACGCGCACGCGGTGGTTCACGCCCGGCGGCAACTCATCTTCGGGCAGGGGTTCCAGGAGGCCTCGGCAGCGCGGGCAGGTACGGCTCTCCAGTGGCCTCGCGCGATAGAAGAGCGCGTTGCACCGCGGGCACTGGTAGCGATAGCGCGCGAACTGGAGCACCTGCACGATGATGCCCCGCTCGCCATGGGGGAGCCGAAGGGACACATCGCGCATTTCTTCCGCTTGCGCGCCGAAGATGATGCGCACCAGTCGCTGTTCGGTGGAGCCTTCGGTAGGGGCTTTGGGCGCGACCTTGCCGACAAGAATGTCTTCGGGTCGGACTTCTGCGCCGAGTCGGATGATGCCGTTCTCATCCAGATAGCGGCGCGCCTCCTCGCCCACATTCGGAATGTCCCCCGTAATCTCCTCACTGCCCAGCTTCGTGTCCACCGCATCGGTCTGATAGGTCTCTAAATGGACACTGGTATAGACATCTCGATGGAGCAGTCCCTGCGACACCAGCACCGCGTCCTCATAGTTGCAGCCGTTCCATGGCATGAAGGCGACCAGTACATTGCGTCCTAACGCGAGTTCGCCATGCTGGGTGGCGGCGCCGTCTGCCAGCACATCGCCTGCCCGCACCCGCTGACCCAGCCGCACCACCGCCCGATAGCTGAACGCCGTGCCCTTGTTGCTCTCCTGCAGATGGGTCAGACGGTAGATATCGAGCGCGCCCTCATCTGTTTCCACGCGGATCTCCTCGGCGGACACATAGCGCACCCGTCCGTTGCGTCGGGCACGGATGACGCTTGGGGCACTCAGCGCGACGGCACGCTCCACGCCTGTATGCACGAATGCACACTCTGGCGTCACGAGCGGCACTGCTTGCCTCTGCATATTCGCGCCCATCAGTGCCCGTCCCGCGTCGTCATGCTCCAAAAACGGGATCATGCTCGCCGACACCGAAAACACCTGCGACGGGCTGACATCCATGTACTCCACGCGCTCCCGCGGCACCGTCGGGTACTCGTCCCCGGAGCGCACCTGCACCATCTCGGTAGCAATTGTGCCGTCTTTTAGTACGGGCGTATCCGCAGGCGCAATAAAGGCATTCATCTCTTCGTCCGCTGCCAGATACACGACCTCGTCCGTCACGCGCCCTTCGCGCACCACTCGGTAGGGCGAGCGAATAAACCCATACTCGTCCACACGGGCGTACAAGGTCAACTGGTTCACCAGCCCGATGTTCTGCCCTTCGGGCGTCTCCACGGGGCACAGTCGCCCATAATGGCTTGGGAAGATATTGCGCACCTGCGGCGGCACGCTCTGACGACCCAATCCTCCTGGACCCAGCACCGACAGCCGGCGCTTGTTCGCCACCTCTGACAGCGGGTTCGTCTGATCCATAAAGGTACTCAGGGGATTCTGCGCGAAGAAGCTCTTCAACGCAGCCGACACAGGCTTCACGCTCAACACCATATTCGGCAACAGCTGATGCACATCTTCGGCGGCGGTCATCTTCTCCCGCGCGATTTTCTCCATGCGCAAAAACGCCGTCCGCAAATGCGCCTGCAGCTGCTCCCCCACTGAGCGCACCCGCTTGTTCGCCAAATGGTCTGTATCGTCATACTCATGCTTCTCTTCCGCCAACTCAACCAAGTACCTCAGCGTCAAAAGGAGGTCGGGCACCGTCAGATGACGCACTTCGAGCGAGGTTTCATGCCCCAGCTTGCGGTTGATCTGATACCGTCCGACCGCGCCCAAATCGTACCGCCGCCGATCAAGCAGTAAATTATAAAACACGGCACGCACATTCTCCTCCACGGCGGGGTCACCTGGGCGCATCCGCCGATAGAAATCGAGCAAAGCCTCGCGCGAATCGCCCGTCGGGTCCGCCTCCAGCGTCGCCTGCACCATCTTGGGCAGACGCACCACACGCAGGGGCGGGGTGGCACTCCGCGCTACCAATGCTGCCAGCTCGGTATCGATTCGCCTACCCCGTTCGACCAGCACGCGCCCGCGCCGATCGCGAATCGGTTCCACCGCATAGCGGTCTCTCAGCTGCTCAATAGATAGTTCCGTAACCGCTTCCTCTGTGCCGAACAGCCACAGAAACGCTTCCTGGTTCAATCCGAGTCGCCCCTCCGCGTCGGGCATATAGGGCGGTTCCACCAACACCTTCTGCTGGCGTATCTCCTCGGGTAGCTCGCCGAGCACATTCGCATTAATGAGCACCCCCGCTTCCAGAATCGTTCGTCTGCCCGACGAGACTGGCTCCAGCAATCGCCAGCCGACGGCGTGCTCCAGCGCCAGTCGGGTCGGCACGCGCGCCTCTGGGAAGGCGGCGAGCGCCTTAATAATCTGGGTGAACGGCAGCTGCTTAGACTGATGGATGCGCACGCGCACCACATCGTTCGGATCACTGCCCCCGTCGATCCATGGACCTTCCGCAGGGATAATCTGCACGAGATAGACCTCTTGCAGAGCGCGTGCCATCATCTCGCGCCCTGTGCTGGACAGGTAAGGCGAGGGGAAATGCACACCGGGCGTGCGGTTGAGCTGATTGATGACCACGCGCTCGCGCCCGTTGACGATGAAAGTGGCGTTGTCGGTCATCAGTGGCAGGTCGCCCAGATAGATTTCGCTCTCTTGAACCTCGCCACCCTTTTTGCCGTAGCGCACCCTCACGCGCAGGGGTGCCTCGAAGGTGATTTCGCGCTCCCGACACTCCTCCAGCGCGTATTTCGGTTCGCCCAGGCAATACTCACCAAATTCGATAAAATAGGTCTCTGTCAAATCGTAAATCGGCGAAAAGATTTCGAACAGCTCCTTCAAGCCCTGTTCGAGGAACCATCGGTATGAGTTAAACTGGATTTCCAGCAATGCTGGCGGCTCAATAACGGTTCGAATGCGTTTCGTTGTTGGGCGTATAATTCGCATAGAGACCCTCCTCATTCAGTTCGGCACGCGAATAGATATTATACCATGCGCCATGACCCCGTTGTCAAGGGGGGAGGAGGGTGTTCGAAGAATCCGCTTTTGCGCCTACCCCCTTGAACTTATACCCCCCTCCTGCAGGTTCTCCCTGCTGGCGTGGGGAACCAAGAAAACGGGTTCACACACCTATTTTTCGAACACCCTCAGGGGGGTTGGCAATCCGCTTTTTCGAGTAGGCGATTCCGCCGCGACGCGCCAGCGTATCCAGAAAGGCGAACAGCGCGTATTCCGCCTCGCGCCGCTCCAACTTATACTGGCGTGTCAGCTTCTGCACAATCGCCTCCACACTGCGCTGACCGTCGCACAGGTTCCACACCGTACTGCCCGTCTCGTCCAGCTCGATGCGGTGCTCATGGGGCAGTTTGAACAAGCGATGGAACAGTTTCATCAGCCCACGCGGGCGCACAGGCACAATCAGCATGATACAGCCGTTGTCCTGCGTCTCATAGCGCACGGCGGGATTGCGCAGCGGGTAGAGGCGCAACGCCTGCTCCCGCGCAAGGCGCAACTGGCTCCGGCGTCGGAACAATCTCAGTGGCATATCGTTTTTGCCATCACCTCGTCCAGCAGGTGGCTTTTGCGAGCGCTTTGGTGCAGGACATGAAAAAGCGCGTTGCGTTCGGGGCAGAACCAAGCGACCGCGCGGATTCGCCATGCGGGCAGTCGCAATCCGAGCAAGCTCTGCAGGGATTCAGTGAGTAGGGCGCCCGCCCGCAGTTGCCCCTGCAACAGCACTGCCTCATCGCCATCGAACTCGAACGGCTCCAACGCGCCGTGCCAGCGCTCCCAGTGGAGCCAGACCCGCACCCAATCGGGCATCGACCAGCCGCGCATGTGCTGTTCCGCGCGACCGATGCGCTCCACAATCAGCCGCTCGCGCCCCGCCCGAAAGGCTAATCGCGTCTGCCCCGTGAGGATGGTGTGGCTTTCGAGCCGGAATCGGTCAGGGATGGCGGTCTGCAGCCCGTAAAGGCTCCATTCGACCCAGCCCTCGTCGTCCGGGTGGTCGACCAGCGTGTCAAAAATCGCGCAGGCGAGCGTGTGCAAAGGCTCGTGGCGCGACGCGGAACGCAACTGCATCAGCGTGATGCACTGGCACTCGGGACAGCGACGAATGCGCCCCACCGCCTGCTCATGCCCGCTCCATCGGAATCGGTAGCCCGTTTTCCCGTCGGGTTCGATACTGCCTGTGAATCGAACGCGTCGCTTGCGGGCGTCGCGTTCGAGTCGCTTCAGGAACTGCTGAAGGTGGAACTGCAGGTCAGAGCGCTTTTTCGTGCGCACCCACTTGATATCGAGGTGTGTCTTGCCGGGCGAGCTGATGGTCAGCACGCCCTCGCGCCAGTCGCCGCTGAAGCCGTTCAGGAACCACTCGTTGGGCAGCAGGAGTTGGATGCCCTGCCAAGCGATGTGCACGGGCAGGGGCATCCTCCGCGCGGTTGAACCCCCAGCCCGTTTCATCATGCTCACTTATGCGCCTGTTCCGCTTCGTCCTCGACGCGCGTGGCGCGACGAAACTCGGAAAGTGCCTCACCAAACGAGCGTGCCAGTGCCGGCAGACGCGACGCGCCAAACAGCACCAGCACAATCACCAGCACAATCAGCCATTCCTGTGTGCCCATATATCCCAGTATCGGCATCGTCGTTTGCTCCTCCTGCAGTAGTATACCCTATTTCGATTCGCCTGCGGAGTTGCTGGGCGGATTCTGGAGCGGAATGGTATAGCCTTCAGGCGCGCCCGGTGGGGCGATGCCATACTGCCCCGTAGTGGGGTCTACCTGCACATCGCCTGTGCGCGTATCTGGAGGGGGCGTGGAGGGGTTGCCCGAACGGGGCGCGCTCCCAACGGTGGGCGGGGGTGCTTCGTAAGAGGGCACTCCACCTCCCGCTGGAGGGGATGGATTGGGCGGATTATTGCCCGATGGCGGTTGCTCAGGATTGCGCACCTCTACAGGCGGTGGCGCGGACTGCACCCCGCGCTCGATCTCGGTCTGATACTGCTCGCGCTTCTCGGCAAGCGATTCGTGGACCGCATGCTCATTCAGGGGCTGACGCCGGCATGCGCCCAGCACAAGCGCCATCGCCAGCCCGACCAGTGCCATCTCTATCGTTCTCATGGTGTGCCTCCCGCTATTATTGTGGCACATCGGCGCCCCATCCTACATAGAGCACCTCCTCCTCCAGCCACACACCGAACCGCTCATAGACCGCTTGCTTCACCGTCTGTGCCAGCTGGTAGAAGTCGCTGGCGGTGGCATCGCCCCGATTGATGAGGAAGTTCGCATGCTTGCGTGAGACAGATGCGCCGCCAATCTGATAGCCTTTCAATCCGCACGCCTCGATCAAAAAGCCCGCAGGGACCACCCCCGCCTCTTTGAGCGGGGCAGATAGCCCTGGCAAGCGTTCTGCCAGCGCGCGGTCATACACATTCTTGAAAAAGCTGCCCGCGGACGATTCGGGGGGCTGTTTCTCGATGCGCTGGCGTTGCAGGTGGCGGGCACGGGCAAAGATGGCACGCTTCGAATCGGGCGTCAGGCGCAATCGCACCGCCAGCAGGGCGGTCGGCGGCGCCCCGGGGCGACGCAGACGGCTATCCCGATAGGAGAACTGCATCCAGTCGGGCGCGACCCGCTGGCGCCTGCCCTCAGAGACCAGGTCGATTTCTATCAGCAGATCGGCGATGTTTTGCCGATACGCGCCCGCGTTCGACACCAGCGCACCGCCCAGCGTGCCCGGAATGCCGACCGCGAACTCCAGCCCGCTCAAGCCCTGCTGTGCCGTCTTCAGAAACAGCTCGCGGATGGGGATGCCCGTCTCGGCAACGGTCTGCTCCCCAACGATTGCCCGCTCGCAAGCGTTATAAATCACCAGCGCGGGGATGCCCGCATCGCTCACGAGGATATTACTGCCGTGTCCCATAATAAAAGTGGGCACATGGTGGCTTTGTGCCCACTCGCTGATTTGGGCGAACTCGTTCAGGTCGCTCACCCGATAGAACAGCGCGGCGGGTCCGCCCACGCGCAAGGTGGTGTGCCAGCGCATCGGCTCGTTGCGCATCAGCGGTTGCGAGCAGAGCGGCGCCAGCTGGCGGGCGAGCGCGTCCCAATCCATCAAACGGCACGCACCACCTTCCCCGCCTTCAGACAGCGGGTGCAGACCCGAATGCGACGCACCGTCTTGCCACCGTTCACATAGGCGCGTACCGTCTGCAAGTTGGGCGACCACTGACGCTTGGTGCGCGGCGCCCGATAGCGCCACAGCCCCGAATGGCGATGCCGAATGTTCTGCCCAAACTGCGGTCCCTTGCCACAAATCTCACACACTCGTGCCATCTCGCTTGCCTCCTGATAACCGAAAGCCTATTTTACCATGCACAACGCCCAAAAACCTCTGCAATTTCGATTCCGAAAAGTCGAAATGCACCCATCCTGTGCTATACTGCTCATAGGCGAACAATTCGCCGAGGAGGCAAAACGATGAGAAACCGACTGATGTGGGGAATCGCGCTTGCCACCTTGTTGGCAAGCCTTGGGTACGCACAGCCGTTCACCTATCAGGGAATGCTCAAAGAGAACGGCAACCCTGCGAACGGCACGCTCAGTATGACCTTCAAACTCTACGACGCGCTCACTGGGGGGAGCCAAGTTGGTC
>FWWM01002603.1_pt1 | contig 47997 bp, 48 predicted proteins | sample 2228351 | NCBI WGS metagenome assembly FWWM01 (sample SAMEA103939774, study PRJEB20133) | metagenome | reverse complement strand
ATGTATTGACGAAGGGCTCCACGCGCTTGCGCAGATAGCGGCTCCAAGCGAGCTCGCCTTCGATCTGACGACGCATCGATTTTTCCGACGAACCGACCTGCCGCAGGAAGGTATTCATCTCCGCGGGCGTCTTGCCGAACTGTTTGGAGAAACGGGCATAGGCCTGGTTGATCTCGTCCGCAGTGACGGTGACCTCGGCGGTCTTGGCCTCCTGGATCTGCAACGTCTCGTCGATGAGCTGACGCAGGATCTGCATGCGCAGGCGGTCGCGATCCTCGGCCGACAGGTTGGTCACGTTGTTCAACGCCATGGCCAGTGCCATGCGCTGGTCGATATCGGTCTGGGTCAGCACGGTGTCGTTGACGATCGCCGTGGGCTTGCGGACATTCGGGTCCAGCTTGCCGAACAATTGCAGATTCGACGGGATGTTGAGGCCGCCGGTGTCCGGCACGGCCTGATCCGGAACGGTCTGCGCCAGCGCGCCCGTTGCCAGCGCGATCAGCATCAGCGTTGCGCCCGCGCGAATGCCGCGGCCCTTGGTACGAATGTCGTGCTTCACCGTGTCTGTGATCCTCATCGCGCCTGATGGGGCGCGTAACCGTCGCAATATGGGTCGACCATGCTGAATACCGGCTTAGCGACCGAGATTGGTGAACGCCAGAGTCAACAGGAAGCTGTTGCCGGCCCGCGCGTCACCCGTGTTCACATAGTCGCGCCGCCAGGTGAAGCCGAGCCGCAGGCAGTCGTCCTCATATTGCACGCCCAGCCGGTGTCGAATGGGATCAAAGCCGTTCGACAATGACAAGGCGTCCTCGGCCCGGTCGGTCAGGTCGATCACCGTCGAGCCGAAGGCGGACCAGAAGCGCGCGAATTGGACCCGGCCCGCCAGGCGAAGCTCCTCGCGATCCTGCAAATCCTCGATCGATGTGAAGATGTTACGGTCAAGCCGGAGATAGCCCGCCTGAACATAGGTGGTTCGCGAACCGATGGTCGCATCGATCTCGTTCCGGCGCACCGCGAAGCTGTCTTTGTCCAGCCGGAAGCGATGGGTCAGCGAGACGAAGTCGCGGAAGCGCAGCTCCGTCCGCCCGACGATATCCGACCAGCGGTCCGACAAGCCGGTACCCGGATAAAGGATCGTCGGCCGATCGTTCAGCCTGAAGCTCTGTCCGACGATCGTGTCGAACGTGAAGCCCGGCAGGGTCAGCGCCCATTGGGCACCATAGGTGATGCGGGTCGAATCCTCGAATCGGTCGTAACCGGGGAAACGGTTCAGCGCGAAAAGGTTGGAATCCTCCAGATCAACCGCGCGAGCATCCTCGTTGGGGATCTCGATATTGCGGATCTGGGGGCTCGCGACGATCTGGACACGCGGGGTGAACCGCTGGCTGCCGCCCCACAATTCGCCGACGAACGGCCATTTGACGTCGACCGCCAGCGCCCCGATGCCGCGCCCCTGGAACCCGGCCAGCCCCTGATAGACCAACGGCGTCGTGGCGATGTTGTTGGCGTTATAGGCATCGGCGCGGCCATAGGCGGTGAAGGTCACCTCCTGGCCCCAGTTGGTCAGGCGACGCAGGTCCCAGCGCAGGCTGGCGAAGGCGCGCTGGGTATCCTGTCCGGCCGTGCGGCTGATCGCCAGCGTATTGAGCTGCATCTCGAACTTGCCGCCGAGCAGGCCGTCGTCGAAGCGGCGGCGATAGTCGAGCTCGGGCAGGGCGATCGGCTGCTGACCCTGCGGATCGTTGACGCGCAGGGTTTCGACATACCAGCCGGTGAGGGCGAAATAGCTGTTGGCGTCGATATGCTCCAGGCTGGCGGTGGTGCGAAGCCGGTCGTCGCGCGAAATATCGTAGCGGCGCAGGAACGTGCGGTCGGTGGTGATCCGCATCGAGCCCGACAGGCTCCATTCCGGCGAGAACTGATAGCGGCCGACGGCGTCCAGATAGCCGCGAAACGCCTGCGACGTGTCGGTCGGGTTCAGCGTGTTCAGATCGTCGCTGCGGCGGCTGGCGGTGGCATAGCCGGTGATGCGGAATGCGCCGAGGGTGTTCAGCTCCTCATATTGCGCCTGCATCATCGGCAGCACGGCGGTAAAGACGTGCGGCGTGACGGTCAGGCCCTTATTGGGGGCCAGACGCCAATAATAGGGGACGGCGACCTCGACCCCGTTCACCCGGTCGAGCCGGATATCGGGGGTCAGGAAACCGCTGTCGCCGCCCGGGCCGACCGGCGCGGACAGGCGAGGCAGGGGAATGGTGGGCAGGCCGAACAGGTTGAGCTTGGCCCCGTTGAAATAGACGCGCTCACGGTCCGGGCGATAGGTGACGCGGACGGCAGTGATCTTCCAGGACGGCTCCTTGGGGCAGCCTTCGGACGTTTCGACCGCGCAAGGCGTGTAGGCGGCGCGTTCGAGATTGACCGTGCCGTCCTGCTGGCGGGTTCCGCGCTCGGCGGCCAGACGGCCACCCTGCTCCAGCACGACCAGCATGTTGTCGACGACGCCGTCCTTCAACGAATCGGTCAGCTCGATCTGGTCGCCATAGGCGATATCGCCCTGCGGGTTGGTGACCGCGATATTGCCCGTGGCCAGGACCTTGCCCGTCTTCCGGTTCCAGGTGACCTTGTCCGCACGCAGCCGCTCTCCCTCGCGGATCATGCGGACCTCGCCGGTCGCGGTCACGATATCGGCGTCAATGTCATATTCCAGCTGCTCGGCGCTGAAACGAACCTGATCGGGGTCGGTCGGGGCTGCCCCTTCGCTGGGCGGCGGGGTGACGGGGCGGTCCTGCAGGTCTTGCGCGGCAAGGGCCGGGCTGGCCATCACGGTCGCGATCCCAAGCGCGAAGGGCAGGGCGCTGCCAGTCAGAAGCGTCATTCTGCGCACGATGATATCTGGTCCGTCCTTGCCGTCACGATCACGAAGCCTCCCCCCGGCAGGGCGACGCCTTGAAAGGCCTGCCTATCGCATCACCGGCGGCTCGCTGCAATCGCGTGCTTGCCACGACGGTCCAAGAGCCTAGATGATAGCAACTGTTACGAGTTTAGCCGAGGATACCCATGCAGATCGTCTTTACCTCCGCCGCCGATGCGAACGATGTGCTCGTCGTCCCGATTCCCAAGGACGGCGCAGTTACCGGAGTTGTCGGCGGCGACGGCATGGTGGCGGTCGCCAAGGCTGCGGCCGACGCGGCCCGCTTCAAGGGTGAAGCGGGATCGCTGGTCGAGGCGTTCGTGCCCTTCGATGATGAAGTGCGGCGGGTCATTCTCCTGGGCGTAGGTGAGGGCACGGATGCCGACTGGCGCAAGGCGGGCGGCGCGCTGACCGCCAAGCTGCTGACCAGTGCGACCTCGGCCGCGGTCATTCTGACCGGGATGGGCAACAAGCCTTCCGCCGAGGCGGTCGCGGGCTTCGCAGGCGCGGCCGTCCAGCGCGGCTGGCGCCATGACGTTTATCGGACGAAATTGCCCGAAACGTCCAAGCCGACGCTGACCAAGCTCGCGATCGTCGATGCCGGGGCGGATGCGGAAGCCGCCTATGCGCGCGTTCATGCCGTCAATGGCGGGCTGGAACTGACCCGCACGCTCGTGTCCGAGCCGCCGAACAAGCTCTATCCGGAAACTTTCGTCGAGCGCGTCCTGAAGGACGTCGAGGGCCTGGGCCTTGAAGTCACCGTGCTGGACGAAGCGCAGATGCGCGACCTGGGCATGGGCGCGTTGCTTGGTGTCAGCCAGGGTTCGGTGCGCGAAGCGCGGTTGCTGGTCCTGAAGTGGAACGGTGGTGCTCCGGATGCGGAGACGCTGGCGCTGGTCGGCAAGGGCGTGACCTTCGACACCGGCGGCATCTCGATCAAGCCCGCCGCCGGCATGGAAGACATGAAGTGGGACATGGGCGGCGCCGGCGCGGTCGCGGGCGCGATGAAGGCGATCGCGGCGCGCAAGGCCAAGGCCAACGTCGTCGGCGTCATGGGCCTGGTCGAAAACATGCCGGACGGCAATGCGCAACGCCCGGGTGATGTCGTTACATCCATGTCGGGTCAGACGATCGAGGTCATCAACACCGACGCCGAAGGCCGCCTGGTCCTGTGCGATGCGCTGACCTGGGTCCAGAAGACGCATTCGCCCTCGACCATCGTCGATCTCGCGACGTTGACGGGTGCGATGATCATAAGCCTGGGCCATGAGCATGGCGGTTTGTTCGCCAATGACGACGGGCTGGCCGAATCGCTGTTGGCGGCAGGCACGGAGACGGGCGAGAAGCTGTGGCGCTTCCCGCTGTCCGAGGCGTATGACAAGCTGATCGAGAGCCAGATCGCCGATATGAAGAATGTCGGCCCGCGTGGCGGCGGTTCGATCACGGCGGCGCAGTTCCTGAAGCGCTACATCAACGAGGGCGTCGCTTGGGCGCATCTCGACATTGCGGGCATGGTCTGGTCGGACAAGCCGGGCGTCAACCATGGCAAGGGCGCGACCGGCTATGGTGTGCGCCTGCTCGACCGGTTCGTCGCGGATCGGTTCGAGGCGTAAGCAAAACGAGGCGGCGCGATGCAGGTCGATTTCTATCATCTGACGATCGCGCCGCTTGACCGGCTGCTGCCCGTCATCGCCGATCGGGTGGTGACGGGCGGCGGCCGGTTGCTGATCGTCAGCGGTAACGCGGACCAGCGCGCCGCGCTCGACCGGCAGCTATGGATGATACCGGCGGACGGCTTTCTTCCTCATGCCCAGGCGGGGGAGAGTGACGATGCCGCACAACCCATCCTGATCGCAGGCGAGGTGCAGCCGACCAATGGCGCGCGGCATGTCGCACTGGCGGACGGCGTCTGGCGCGACGAGGTTCTGACCTTCGACCGAGCGTTCCACTTCTTCGACGGCGACCGCATCGGCGAAGCGCGTGCCGCGTGGAAGGCGCTGGCCGATCGGGAAGGCGTCGAGCGGCGTTACTGGAAGCAGAATGACCAGGGTCGCTGGGAACAGGCGGCCTGACTTGATCCTCCCCGGCACGGGGAGGGGACCAGCGAAGCTGGTGGAGGGGGCGTGCCTCAAGGTACGGCCTTTACGGAAGCCCCCCCGCGATCAGGGCTTCGCCTTGCCACCTCCCCGTACCGAGGAGGATCAGGTCCGCCCTTATAAGACATTGCATTGCATCCGCGCCCCGACTAGGGCGGCGCCACTTCCAGCCAACACATTTATCAGGAGCTGCGTGACCATCATGGCCGCGAATCGTACCTTTTCGATCATCAAGCCCGACGCGACCCGCCGCAACCTGACCGGCGCCGTCACCAAGATGCTGGAGGAGGCCGGCCTGCGCGTCGTCGCCTCGAAGCGCATCCAGATGACTCGCGAGCAGGCCGAGGGCTTCTATGCGGTGCATAAGGAGCGCCCCTTCTTCAACGATCTGGTCGAATTCATGATCTCGGGTCCGGTCGTCGTGCAGGTTCTCGAGGGCGAGAACGCCATGCAGCGCAACCGTGACATTATGGGCGCGACCAACCCGGCGAACGCCGAGCCGGGCACGATCCGCAAGGAACTGGCCGAGTCGATCGAAGCCAACACCGTTCACGGTTCGGATTCGGACGAGAATGCTGCGATCGAGATTGCGTACTTCTTCAAGCCCGAAGAAATCGTCGGCTGATGGAATGGCGGCTGCGACGGGCCGGGCCGGGCGATGCGCCCGCGCTGTCGCTCGTCGCGGCCGCCACGTTCCTAGAGACTTTTGCCGGGACCATCGCCGGTCCCGACATGGTGCGTCACTGCACCCTGAACAGCTCGCCCGCCAAGTTCGATGCCTGGATTGCCGATCCGGCTTGCGTGGCAACATTGGCGGAGCATCCCGACGGTGCGGCGCCGGTCGGCTATACGCTGCTCACCTCTCCCGATCTGCCGGTTGAGACGGATGCGCGGGATATCGAGCTTCGCCGCATCTACACCCTGTCCTTGACCAACGGCACCGGCCTGGGCCACAGGCTGATGACGATGGCGATCGATGACGCACGTGCGAGGCGCCGCCGCCGGATGTTGCTGGGCGTGCTCGGCATCAACGAACGTGCCCGCGCCTTTTACGAGCGCGAAGGCTTCGCCCTTGTGGGAACCCGGCAATTCCAGGTCGGCGACACCGTCTTTGACGATGTCGTCTATGCCAGAAACCTTTAGCCGCGACGGGCCGTCCAAGCGGCGTCGAGCTTTGCGGTCGTGCCGTTTCGATCGCGTAGCCGCAGTCCCTCCAGCCGCAGCGCTCGTCCACGAAACAGGCGACCATGCGTGCCCCAGATGATGTCATAAAGTCCGGTCACGGTCCGCGCGGTATCGCCGTCCCAGTAACGGACCGTGATGAGCGCGGGCAGTCGCCCTTCGCGGGTGTCGGTCTTTCCGTCCGTCAAGGCCAGGATCGGCCCGGCGATCGGCTCTGCCTCTATGGCAGGGTCGCCCACCGGGATCTGACGTCCGATGCCCGAGGCCTTGGGGAAATCGATCGCGACATCCTGAAGATCATGGTTCGCGTCGCGGAGAAGCAGACGGCGGCCGTCGCCTTCGACCGTCGCGGTCAGATTTAGCCGGGCGCGCTCCTGCCGCTGAGCGCTGGCCGAAGCGGCTTTGTCCTCGGCGTCGCTACGCCGTTGCGACCAGTTGAGGTACAGGGTCAGCGCCGCCACCATCAATCCTGCGACCGCCACGAATTCTGCCAGCGTCAGCAGGCGCCGCCGCGATTTGGCGCGCTCGGCGGCCTCTTCGCCCGCCGCCCCGCTCATCGCCCGCCCGCTTCCAGCAGCTCGGTCGGCGCTACCAGTTCCCAGCTCCGCGCAATCTGGTCCTCGATCAGCGTCCAGTCGCTGTCGGCGGTCAGCGTCAGCGCGTTCCATTGCGGTTCCCGGTCCTTATCGGCGGCGCGCAGATGGATGGCCGACGACGTACCGCTTACCCGGAGGAAGGGTTTCCCTTCGACCAGGAAGCGGGTGTCGCCATCGCCAGCTTCCTCGGCCGTGCCGGGCAGTTGCATGGCGATGTCGCGGATGCTGGACAGGAAATCGGTCATCGACGTACGAACTCCGTGAGTATTTGCGGGTACAATCGATGCTCTTCAACGAGCACACGGGCCGCAAGTGCCGCCGCATCGTCGCCGGGCAGGATCGGCACCTCGACCTGACCCAGCACTTCGCCGTCATCCAGTTCCTCGGTCACGACATGAACCGAGCAGCCTGCCTTGGCATCGCCCGCTGCGATGGCGCGCTCATGCGTGTCGAGCCCCTTGTAGAGCGGCAGTAGCGAGGGATGGATGTTGAGGATCCGCCCGCGCCAGCGCGACACGAAATCGCCGGACAGCAGTCGCATATAGCCCGCCAGCGCGATCACCTGAACGCCCTCGTCGCGCAGGGCCTGGTCGATGGCGGCCTCATAGGCTGGCTTGCCGATCCCCCTGGGTGACAGCGCGAAGGTGGCGATCCCCTGTTCTTTCGCCCAGGCCAGCCCGGCTGCGTCGGGCTTGTCGGACGCGACCAGCGCGACGGTATAGGCAGCGTCCGGCACCTTCGCGGCGGCAACCAGCGACTGCATGTTGGAGCCCCGGCCGGAAATCAGGATGCCGACCTTGACCGGCTGGTCAGCCGACATGGGTCGCGGTCCAGTCGGCCTTGGCGCTCCAGGTGCCTGCCGACCCCTTGACGGTGCAGCCGCGCTCGCCCGCTTCGACGTGGCCGAGCGTGACGACCGTCTCGCCTTCTGCTCGCAGCGCTTCGGCCAGCGTGTCCGCCTGGTCGGCGGCGACGATCACTGCCATGCCGACCCCGCAGTTGAAGGTGCGCGCCATTTCCTCGGGCTCGATGCCGCCCTGCGCCTGCAGGAACGCCATCAGGCGCGGCTGTTCCCAGCCGTCCGCATCGACCACCGCGTGCGCGCCCTTGGGCAGCACGCGCGGAATGTTTTCGAGCAGGCCGCCGCCGGTGATATGCGCGAGTCCCTTGATCGCGCCCGCCTTGATCGAGGGAAGCAGCGAGCGGACATAGATCCGAGTCGGGGCCATCAGCGCTTCGATCAGCAATATGTCCTGATCGAACAGCGCCGGACGGTCGAGCTTCCAGCCCTTGTCCGTCGCCAGACGACGAACCAGCGAGAAACCGTTGGAATGCACGCCCGACGAGGCGAGGCCCAGGATCATGTCGCCATCGCCGATGGTCGCGCCGGTCAGCACCTGATCGCGCTCGACCGCGCCGACGCAGAAGCCCGCCAGATCGTAATCGCCTGGCGCATACATGCCCGGCATCTCGGCCGTTTCGCCGCCGATCAGGGCGCATCCCGCGATGCGACAGCCTTCGGCGATCGAGGCGATGACACGCTCCGGCACATCGCCTTCCAGCTTGGCGGTTGCGTAATAATCGAGGAAAAACAGCGGCTCGGCACCCTGCACAATCAGGTCGTTGGCGCACATCGCGACCAGGTCGATGCCGACGCCGTCATGGCGGTCATGCTCGATCGCGAGCTTCAGCTTGGTGCCGACCCCGTCATTGGCCGCGACCAGCAGGGGATCGGTGAAACCGGCAGCCTTCAAGTCGAAGAAGCCGCCAAAGCCGCCCAGGTCCGCATCCGCGCCCGGCCGCCGCGTCGCCTTGGCGAGCGGGCCGATCGCACGGACCAGCGCATTACCCGCGGCGATCGAAACGCCAGCATCTGCATAGGTGTAGGACGCACCCTTTTCGGCGGGCGAAGGGCTGGTGGACGGCGTGCTGTTGTCGGTCATGTTTGCCCGTTAGCTATATCGCGCTTGGATTTCCACGCCTGCTTCGCCAAAAGGCCGCGATGCGTTTGCGATTGCCCCCCATCATGGCCGGTCTGGCTGCCCTTGCCGGGTTAGGCATGGGAGGCGGTGCGGTGTTTGCCCAGATCGAAGGGCAGGCGCGCGGCGTCGCGCCGGTCGACAATGGCGGCTCCTACGAAGTGACGGGCGTCGCGGTCGACGTGTCAGGCAAGACGGCGGAAGCCGCGCGGCTCGGCGGCTGGCGGATCGCGCAGCGCAAGGGCTGGGCGATATTGGCTCAACGGCTGGGACGCGGCGGCACGGCTGCATCGGATGGGCTGCTCGATTCGCTGGTCAGCGGCATCGTGGTGGAAAACGAACAGATCGGTCCAACCCGCTATGTCGCCAAGCTCGGCATATTGTTCGACCGGGTTCGCGCGGCATCGGTGTTGGGCGTGTCGGCCTATGCCGATCGCTCGCCGCCGATGCTGGTCATGCCGCTTCAGATTTCGGGCGGCGTATCCCAGATGTTCGAGGCGCGGACGCCTTGGCAACAGGCTTGGGCGCGGTTCCGGACTGGCAACACCACCATCGACTATATCCGCCCGGCGGGAACGGGAGCGGAGCCCCTGTTGCTCGATGCCGGGCAGATCGGGCGGCGGTCGCGTGGCTGGTGGCGGGCGATTCTCGATCAATATGGCGCGTCCGACATCCTGATCCCGGTGGTGCATCTCTATCGCCAATGGCCGGGCGGGCCGGTGATCGGCGTGTTCGAGGCTCGGCATGGACCCGACAACACGCTGTTGGGCACGGTCACCTTGCGGGTCGGCAGCACCGATGGTTTGCCGCAACTGCTCGACACGGGGGTTATGCGGCTGGACGGGCTTTACCAAAAGGCGCTGGCGAGCGGTACGCTGCAACCCGACGTCTCACTCAGCCCGCCGCCCAAGCCGCAGGCCACGATCATCGACGATACCGCACCGGGCGAGGAGCCGATTGCCGGACTGGATGCGGCCATCGCGTCGTCGGGCGCGGGGATCACCGTCACGCTGCAATATGACGCGCCGACCGCCAGTGCCGTCGCCAATGCCGAAAGCCTGGTGCGGGGTATCCCCGGAGTGATTCGAGCCGGCACGACCAGCCTGGCGCTGGGCGGCGTGTCGATCATGGCCGTCACCTATGACGGCGATCCCGATCAGCTTCGCCGCGCGCTGGAGCAGCGCGGCCTTCAGGTGTCCGGTTCGGGCACCACCCTTCGCATCCGGCGCGCACCGCAAGTGCCCGCGCCGGTGCCTCCATCGGACGGCGTAGTTACCGGATGAACCAGATGGCGCTGCCGCTGCAATGGCCGGCGGACCCCCGATCCGATGCGTTCCTGTTGACCGAGTCCAATCGGATGGCAGCGCGGATGCTGGAGCAATGGCAGGCGTGGCCGACCATGGCTGCGATCCTGACCGGTCCGCGCAAGTCGGGACGGTCGCTGCTGGCGCGCATCTTTGCGGCCAAGAGCGGGGGCACAATCATCGACGACGCCGAGCGTGTGCCCGAAGTTCAGATCTTCCATGCATGGAATATCGCCCAGGCGGAGCGGCGCCCTCTGCTGATCGTCGCCGACTCGCCACCGCCGCGCTGGCAGGTCAAGCTGCCCGACCTCCGTTCGCGCCTGGCCAACAGCAGCTTGGCCGAGATCGGCCCGCCGGATGATGAACTGGTTGCCGGGTTGTTCGAGCATCTGTTCGAGCGCCGTGGCCTGGATGCTCGGCCCGATCTGATCGAGTGGCTGACGCTGAGGATCGAGCGTAGTCACCTTTCTGTCATCCGCGCAGTGGATATGCTCGATCAGGGAGCGATGGAACGCCGCGCGCGCTTGTCGATTGCCCTTGCACGATCCACCCTGATTGCGGCCGGCCTGATCGCCGAACCGTGAGCCGCCCGAGCGAGTAACCATGACCCGTCCCGCCCATATCGCGCAAATGTCAGAGCCTGACGACGACCATTTCGCAACGGAGCCGAACGGACGGTATTTCAATCGCGAACTCTCCTGGCTGGCGTTCAATCGCCGCGTGCTGGAGGAGGCATGCAACTCGGCGCATCCGCTGCTCGAGCGGTTGCGCTTCCTGTCGATCTCGGGCTCGAACCTGGACGAGTTCTTCATGGTGCGTGTCGCGGGGCTGAAGGGGCAGCAGGCGCAGGATGTCGAGCAGCGCTCGGTCGATGGCCTTACGCCAGGGCAGCAGCTGAGTGGGATCGTCGCCGAGGCGGATCGTCTGATGGCCAGCCAGCAGGAGGTCTGGGGCGACCTGCGCAACCTGCTCGACGAGGCGGGCATCTTCGTCCTGCGCCGCGACGCGATCGACGCGGAGGCGAGTGCCTGGCTGGAAACGCATGTCCGCGAACAGATTTTCCCGATCCTGACCCCGCAGGCGCTCGATCCGGCGCACCCCTTTCCCTTCATCCCGAACAAGGGCCTGTCGATGATCTTCGACCTGACCCGCGTGTCGGACAAGGCGCCGATTCGCGAGCTGGTGATGATCCCGGCGACCATGCCGCGCTTCGTCCGCCTGCCGGGGGAGGGTGCGCGCTATGTCTCGATCGAGACGATCCTGCGCCGTTTTTCGGGGCTGCTCTTTCCCGGTTATGTGGTCAACGGCGCGGCGACCTTCCGCGTGCTGCGCGACAGCGATATCGAGATTGAGGAAGAGGCCGAGGATCTGGTCCGCTATTTCGCCAATGCCATCAAGCGGCGGCGGCGCGGCCGGGTGATACGGCTGGAGCTGGAAACCGGGATGCCTGACGAATTGGCCGATGTGCTGCGCGGCGAATTGGGCGGTGCCGACGCGATCATCACCGAAAGCGGCAACCTGCTTGGCATCGGCGATCTCGACATGCTTGTCGACGAGGATCGGCCGGATCTGAAATTCCCGCCCTATAGTCCACGCTTTCCTGAACGAATCCGCGAATTTGCGGGCGATTGCTTCGCCGCGATCACATCCAAGGACATTGTCGTCCACCATCCTTACGAGACGTTCGAGGTGGTGATCGCTTTCCTGAAACAGGCGGCTGCCGATCCGGATGTGGTCGCGATTAAACAAACGCTTTACCGCGCCGGCAAGCAGTCGGCGATCATCAACGCGCTGATTGCGGCGGCCGAGGCGGGCAAGTCGGTGACCGCTATCGTCGAGTTGAAGGCGCGGTTCGACGAAGAGCAGAATCTCTACTGGGCCTCGGCGCTGGAGCGGGCAGGGGTGCAGGTCGTGTACGGCTTCATCGACTGGAAGACGCATGCCAAGGTGTCGATGGTCGTCCGGCGCGAGGGCAGCAATTTTCGCACCTACTGCCATTTCGGCACCGGCAATTATCATCCCGTCACCGCGCGAATCTATACCGATCTCAGCTTCTTCACCGCCGATCCGCTGATCGGGCGCGACGCGGCGCAGATGTTCAATTACATTACCGGCTATGTCGAACCGGCGGCGATGAACCGGGTCAGCCTGTCGCCGCGGGACCTGCGCCACAATCTGATGGCGCTGATCGATGCCGAGATCGCCCATGCTCGCGCCGGGCGGACCGGCAGCCTGTGGGCCAAGGTCAATTCGCTCGTCGACCCGCAGGTGATCGAAAAGCTTTACGAGGCCAGTGGCGCCGGGGTCGAGATCGACCTGATCGTGCGCGGCATCTGTTGCCTGCGTCCCGGCGTGCCCGGCATGTCGGAGAATATCCGGGTCAAGTCGGTCGTCGGCCGTTTCCTGGAGCATAGCCGCATCTGGGCGTTCGGCGACGGCAAGGCGCTGCCCCATGACGCGGCCAAGGTCTTCATCTCCTCGGCCGACTGGATGCCGCGCAATTTCGACCGCCGGGTCGAATATATGCTGCCGATCCTGAACCCCACCGTTCACGACCAGATCCTGGATCAGGTGATGGTCGCCAACCTGCTCGACAACGAACAGAGCTGGGAATTGGAGCCGGACGGCCACTATGTCCGGGACGAGCCCGGCGATCGCCCCTTCAACCTGCATCGGTATTTCATGACCAATCCCTCGCTTTCGGGGCGCGGCGCCGCGCTCGACACCAGCAAGGCGGTGCCAACCTTGTCGCTTCGGCGGCAGCGTTGACCGGCGCGCGCTGAGCGATGGTAGGTCCCCGCGCGCCGCGTACGGCAATCATCGATATCGGCTCCAACTCGGTGCGACTGGTCGTCTATCAAGGACCGCCGCGCCTGCCCGCTATCCTGTTCAATGAGAAGGTGATGGCGGGACTCGGGCGCGGGCTGGCCGCGACCGGGGCGATCGACCCGGCATCGCTGAACAAGGCGCAGGTCGCGCTCGCCCGATTTGCCAGTCTGGCACGTGAGATGGGCGTTGCGACGCTGCGCACCGTTGCGACGGCGGCGGTGCGGGATGCGGCCAATGGCGGCGAACTGATTGCCTGCGCCGAGTCGCTGGGGTTGGAGGTCGAGCTACTGTCGGGCGAACAGGAGGCCAAGGCGGCGGGCGAGGGGGTTATCTCCGCCATTCCCGATGCCGACGGGATCGTCGGCGATCTGGGCGGCGGCAGTCTGGAGCTGGTTCGCGTTCGGGACGGCGGCGTCGAGGACCGGGTGTCCTTTCCGCTTGGCGTGCTGCGTATCCCGGCGCTGCGCGAGAAGGGCAGCAAGGCTTTCGAGCGGCATATCGGTCGCCTGATCGAGGACGCAGGCTGGGAAGGGCGCGGACGTGGCTTGCCTTTCTACATGGTCGGCGGATCGTGGCGGGCGCTCGCGCGGCTGGACATGACGCTGGCCGATTATCCGCTGCCGATCATCCATCATTATGAACTGACCCCGCTCGACATATTGCGTCTGTCGCGCACCATTCCGCATCTCGGCAAGGCGCGGCTTCGCGAAGTGAAGGGGCTGTCGTCCAGCCGTGCCGCGACGCTGACCGACGCGACCGCGCTGCTCAGCGTGTTGCTGAAGCATCTGGGCAGCAGCACGACGGTCGTGTCCGCCTTCGGCCTGCGCGAAGGGCTCCTATACGGTGGGCTGGACGCCAGGACCCGCGCTCTCGACCCGCTGATCGTCGCGGCACGCGAGGAAGGGCGGCTGCTCGGCCGTTTCCCCGAACATGGCGATTTGCTGGAAAGCTGGATCGCGCCGTTATTCGCAGGCGAAGCAGCGGCGGAACCCCGGCTCCGTCACGCGGCGTGCCTGCTCGCCGATGTGGGCTGGCGCGCCAATCCCGAATTTCGTGCCGAACGCGGCGTTGAGATTGCGCTGCATGGCAATTGGGTCGGCATCGATGCGGAGGGGCGTGCGATGCTGGCGCAGGCGCTTCACACCAGTCTGGGCGGTGGCCTGGACGTGCCGTCGCCGCTCGCCGAGCTGGCCAGCCCCGCACAGCTGAAGCTGGCGACAAGCTGGGGTCTCGCGATCCGGCTGGGCCAGCGGTTGAGCGGCGGGCTGGCCGGGCCTCTGGAGCGGACGGCCCTGGTGCTGGACGACGGCCGTCTGGGTCTGGAGATGCTGGAGGCTGACCGGGGTTTTTACGGGGAAGCGGTGGAGCGTCGCCATGCGACGCTGGCGACTGCACTGGGCAAGACGCCGGTTCGGCTTAGCCGCACTTGAGACGAACGACCCGGCCCTCGGCATTGGTTTCGATGTTCAGTCGGTCGGGTCGATAATCCATCGTCACCACATCGCCCGGCGCGATAACCCGTAGGCCCCGCGCGCCGGTACGTTTCAGCGTCGGCGCGCTCATCGCCTCGGTCCAGCGCTTGCCGACCAGGTCAGTAGCCTTGCCGCTGCCGCATTCCGACATTTCGGTCGTCACTGCGGCCTTGGGCGTGGTCACGCACGCGGCCAGCGGCAGCGCTGCCAGCAGGATCGTCGCGCGAATCACGCCTCTTCCTCGACGGTACGGACCATCTTCAACTTGCCGCCCTTCACGACGAAGCCGGTGCGCCCCTCGACTAGATCGAGCGCATCACGGCCGAACTGCTCGAACCGCCACCCGTCGAGCACCGACAGGCCGGAGCGTACACCCGCCGCCAGCATCTCCAGATCATCGGCGCGGGCCAGTAGGCGTGGCGCGACGTCGATGTCACGCGCGCGGATCTTCAGCAGCAGCTTGAGCAGATCGGCGACCAGCGCGCCCTCACGCCCCAAGCCCGGCTTGCGGTCGTCACGCGCCGGCAGCTCGTCGGCGCCCAGCGGCTCGGCCCCCTCCAGTGCATCCATCAGGCGCGCGCCGATATCGTTGCTCGCCCATGTCGCCGACAACCCACGCACCTTCGCCAGATCAGCCTGCTTGCGCGGCGGATGCCCGGCGAGATCGGCCAACGTCTCGTCCTTGACGATGCGACCGCGCGGCAGGTCCTTTGCCTGCGCCTCCAGCTCGCGCCAGCGGGCAAGCGCCTTCAACCGGCCGAGCATATCGGGCTTGCGCCCCGACACGCGCACCCGCTTCCACGCGACATCGGGATCGTTGGCATAATGCGCCGGATCGGCCAGCCTCTCCATTTCCTGATCCAGCCACGCGCCGCGCCCGGTTTTGCGCAGCCGCTCGAGCATCTTGGGGAATATGGCGGCCAGATGGGTGACGTCGCCGATCGCATAATCGACCTGACGCTGGTCGAGCGGGCGTCGCGACCAGTCGGTGAAGCGCGCACCCTTGTCGACGGCGATGCCCAGCCAGCTGTCGACCAGGTTGGAATAACCGATCTGCTCGCCCTGACCCAGCGCCATCGCCGCGATCTGAGTGTCGAACAGCGGATGCGGAGTCTTGCCGGTCAGGTTGTAGATGATCTCGATATCCTGCCCACCGGCATGGAAGACCTTCAGGACCTCGTCATTGTTGACCAGCAGGTCGAGCAGCGGCGTCATGTCGAGCCCCGGCGCCTTGGGATCGATCGCGGCGGCCTCTTCGGTGTCGGCGATCTGGATCAGGCAGAGTTCGGGCCAATAGGTGCTTTCCCGCATGAACTCGGTATCGACCATCACATAGTCGGCCTGGGAGAGGCGGGCGCAGAGATTGGCGAGCGTGGCGCTGTCGGTAATCAACGGATGAACGTGCATCGTCCGCACATAGCCCGGCGCGCGCAGGTTGACAAAGAGGAAGGCGCGCCTGACGCATTTGGGCACATTAGGATTGACAAAAACCGGGCAGGCGGGGAAGCGGCAGCACTTTCCCCAGACGTACAGAGAATGTCCGCCATGCACGCCTATCGTACCCACACCTGCGCCGCGCTGACTGCTGAGGCGGTCGGCGAGACGGTTCGCCTGTCCGGCTGGGTCCATCGCAAGCGCGATCATGGCGGCGTCCTGTTCGTCGATCTGCGCGACCATTACGGCATCACCCAGATCGTCGCCGACAGCGACACGCCTGCGCTCGCCATTCTGGAGAGCATCCGTGTCGAGTCGGTCGTGACCATCGACGGCGTGGTGAAGGCGCGCTCGGCGGGCACGATCAACCCGAACCTGGCGACCGGCGAGATCGAGGTGTTCGCGCGCGGCGCGACCGTGCTGTCGGCGGCCGAGGAACTGCCGATGCCGGTGGCGGGCGAGCAGGAATATCCCGAGGATATCCGCCTGCGCTATCGCTTCCTCGACCTGCGCCGCGAGACGCTGCACGCCAACATCGTGCGCCGGACCCAGGTGATCTCGGACATGCGTCGTCGCATGGAGACGGCGGGCTTCACCGAATATTCGACCCCGATCCTGACCGCGTCGTCGCCGGAGGGCGCGCGCGACTTCCTGGTGCCCAGCCGCATCCATCCGGGCAAGTTCTACGCGCTGCCCCAGGCCCCGCAGCAGTATAAGCAGCTGTTAATGGTCGCCGGCTTCGACCGCTATTTCCAGATCGCGCCCTGCTTCCGCGACGAAGACCCGCGCGCCGATCGTCTGCCGGGTGAGTTCTACCAGCTCGACCTGGAGATGAGCTTCGTCACCCAGGAAGAGGTGTGGGAGACGATGGAGCCGGTGATCGGCGGCATTTTCGAGAAGTTCGCCGATGGCCGGACCGTTACCCCGATCGGCGAGTTTCCGCGCATTCCGTACTCCGAGTCGATGCTGAAATATGGCAACGACAAGCCCGATCTCCGCAACCCGCTGATCATCACTGACGTGTCCGAGCATTTCACGACCTCGGGCTTTGGCCTGTTCGAGAAGATCGTCGGTTCGGGCGGCGTGGTCCGCGCGATCCCGGCGCCCAAGACCGCCGAGAAGAGCCGCAAATTCTTCGACGAGATGAACGAATGGGCGCGCGCCGAGGGTTACGCCGGCCTGGGCTATGTAACCCGCAAGGGCGGCGAGTTCGGCGGCCCGATCGCCAAGAACCACGGCACCGAGGGCATGGAGGCTATCTACGCCGCGCTCGGTCTCCGACCCGATGACGGCCTGTTCTTCGCGGCGGGCAAGGTCGAGGCGGCGGCCAAGCTGGCCGGGCTCGCACGCACCCGCGTCGCCGAGCAGCTCGGCCTGATCGAGGAGGGCGCGTTCCGCCTGTGCTGGATTGTCGACTTCCCCTTCTACGAATGGGACGAGGACGAGAAGAAGGTTGAGTTCGCGCACAACCCCTTCTCGATGCCGCAGGGTGGCATGGAGGCGCTGAACTCCGCCGATCCGCTGTCGCTCAAGGCCTATCAGTATGACTTGGTGTGCAACGGCTTCGAGATCGCATCGGGCTCGATCCGTAACCAATCGCCGGAACTGATGGTTGCCGCGTTCGAGAAGGTCGGCCTGTCCAAGGCGGATGTCGAGGAACGGTTCGGCGGCCTCTACCGCGCTTTCCAATATGGCGCGCCGCCGCATGGTGGCATGGCCGCCGGTGTCGACCGTATCGTCATGCTGATCTGCGGAGCGCAGAACCTTCGCGAAATCTCGCTGTTCCCGATGAACCAGCGCGCCGAGGATCTGCTGATGGGCGCTCCCAGCCTGCCGAGCAACAAGCAGATGCGCGAACTGTCGCTGCGCTCGACCGCGGAAACCAAGAAGGACGTGGATCAGGTCGTCGCCTCTCCGGCGAGCTGATCCTCCCAAGAGCGCAATGAAAAGGGCGGGCGCCGGATGCGGCGTCCGCCCTTTTTTTAGTCTCGAGTCCGGGTCGGGGACCCGGACCGAGTTCCTTACGCCGCAGCGAGGGCCGGGGCGGCGGGCTTGAACTCGCCATTCTCGTCCATCAAGTGCAGCACGCCATCGGCAATCGCGAAATACGCGCCGCGCAGGGTCAGCTTGCCCGCATCCTCACGCTTCGTAACGAAGGGGAAGGTACGCAGGTTGGCGATTGAGGTGCGAACCGACTCCAGCTCCATCTCGCGCATCGCGTCGGCATCGGCCGCGTCGCCATGCTTGGCGATGACCTTTTCGCGCGCTTCGTCGAGCAGGCTCACCCAATCGGACACGAAACCGCCTTCACCTTGCGGGGCGTGCGCAAACCCCTGGGTCAGCGCCGCCTTGCAGCCGCCGCAGGCGCCGTGGCCCATGACGACGACATCGCTCACTTCCAGCTGCGTCACCGCGAATTCCAACGCCGCCGACACGCCATGATGACCGCCGCCCGTCTCGAACGGAGGCACGAGGTTCGCCACGTTGCGCACCACGAAAATTTCACCGGGCAGCGTGTCGAAGATCTGGGCCGGATCGACACGGCTGTCCGAGCAGGCGATCACCATCACCTTGGGGCTCTGGCCTTCCTTCAACTCGGCCCAGCGGTCGCGCTGGCGACGCCAATCGGAGGTCCGAAAGCGCTGATAGCCATCCACGAGGTCGTTAAAGTCGGTCATTGGTCTCTCTTATGCAGTGAGGGAACGTACGTTCTAGCACGCGAACCGGACACGGCCGTTTCGGTTCCATATCAAAGTGTGTCTGATGCCGCCATGCGTTGCGTGCGGCAGGCATTGTGTCCAGCCCTCACCATCGCTATTTCGCAAGCCATGAACGAGTTGACACCGTTGGCCGCGCCGGTGCGCGCGCGCAAGCCGGACTGGATCCGCGTCAAGGCCCCGACGAGCGCCGGTTTCGCTGCCACCCGCGAGCTGATGCGGGCCAAGAGCCTGACGACCGTTTGCGAAGAAGCGGCCTGCCCGAACATCGGGGAATGCTGGTCGAAGAAGCACGCGACCGTCATGATCCTGGGCGATACCTGCACCCGTGCCTGCGCCTTCTGCAACGTGAAGACCGGTATGCCGCGCAAGGTCGATGCGATGGAGCCGCAGAATGTCGCGGATGCTGCCGCGCAGATGGGGCTGAAGCACATCGTCGTCACCTCGGTCGACCGGGACGACCTGCCCGATGGCGGCGCGTCGCAGTTCGTGAAGGTGATCCAGGCGCTCCGCCGCACGACGCCCGACACCACGATCGAGATCCTGACGCCGGACTTCCGCAACAAGGCGCAGGCGGCGATCGAGTCGATCGTCGAGGCGCGTCCCAACGTGTACAACCACAATTTGGAGACGGTCCCCAGGCTATACCCGACCATCCGGCCGGGTGCGCGTTATTATGCGTCGCTCCGCCTGCTGGAGAGCGTCAAGCGCCATGATCCGTCGATCTTCACCAAGTCGGGGGTGATGCTGGGCCTGGGCGAAGAGCGGCTGGAAATCCATCAGGTGATGGACGACATGCGTTCGGCCGACATCGATTTCCTGACCATGGGCCAGTATCTCCAGCCGACGCCGCGCCACGCCAAGGTCGCCGAGTTCGTGACGCCCAAGGCGTTCGACGCCTATGCCGCGATCGCGCGGGCCAAGGGCTTCCTGCTTGTCGCAAGCTCGCCGTTGACGCGCTCCAGCTATCACGCGGGCGACGATTTCGAACGGCTGCGGTCGGGGCGCGAGGCGAAGCTCGCAAGCGTTCGCTGATGCCCAAACATAGTGAGACGCGGCATCTGCCCTATACGCCGGAGCAGATGTTCGATCTGGTCGCGGATGTCGCGCGTTATCCGGAGTTCCTGCCCTGGGTTTCGGCGATGCGGGTCCGTTCGGACACGCCGACCGAGACGGTCGCCGACATGATCGTCGGCTTCAAGGGCCTGCGCGAGACGTTCACCAGTCGCGTGACCAAGGAACGGCCCGGCGTGATCGACGTCGAATATCTCGACGGGCCACTCAAATATCTGCGCAACAATTGGCGTTTCCGCCCCGAGGAACAGGGGTGCGCAGTCGACTTCACGGTCGACTTTGCCTTCAAGAACCGGGTGTTCGAAATGCTGGCGGGGCAGGTGTTCGGCACCGCGCTGCGCCGCATGATCGGCGCATTCGAGGATCGCGCCGCCAAGCTTTACGGCATTAGCAGTTCCAGCGCCAACAGCGCGGCCTGAAGCCGGATACCGCCACGCCCGATATCGCCGAACTCATGGCGTTCGGCCTTCACGTCATCCGGATCGCCACCGCGTAGCGCCTGGGCGAAGACGACCGTGCCGACCGGCTTCTTGGCAGTGCCGCCGCCAGGCCCTGCCACGCCCGTAATGGCGACCGCCACGTCCGCGTCGCTTGCCGCCAGCGCGCCCTGCGCCATACCCCAGGCGGTGGCGGTCGACACCGCGCCAAAGGTGTCGATGACCTCGGGATTGACGTTCAACAGGTTGATCTTGGCCTGATTGGAATAGGTCACGAAACCCGCCTCGACCACGTCGGACGATCCGGGGATTTCCGTAAGGGCCGCCGCAACGAGGCCACCGGTACAGCTCTCGGCAAGCGCGACGCGACGACCGGCGGCGCGGTTCGCGACGACGACGCGTTCGGCCAGTTCGGTCAGCTCCCGGGGAAGAAGAACGTCCATATCAGTTTCCGTTGGCGCAAAGCGGCAGGTCGGGCACGGCCACCTGCCGCCCGCGTGTCTTTTCTGTCTTGAGATATTGAAGGGCGGTTACGACGACTCCGGCCATGTTGCGCGGGGGCAGGGGGGAAAGTTGCGTCACCAGCCGGTCGATCGTCCCGCAATCCTCCAATCCGATGCGCCCGACGATGAACGGCACCAGCAGCGAGGTCAGCAGCGGCCGGGCATAATCCGATTGAAGCAGCGTGTCGATCGCCGGGTCGGACAGCTTGACGATCGCGGCGCGTGCGGCGGGCCAGGCCTGTTGGGCGGCACTCTCATATTTCGAGATCAGCGAGCCGCCACCCCGGATCAAGCTCGTTCCGGGCAGACGCGCGCCGCAGACGCGGCCCGTTTCGCGCAGGATGTCCGGCATGGCGACCAGCGTCATCGCTTCCGCCTCTGGCGCGGTGATGCAGGCGCGGGCTTGCGCGCTCGCCATTTCGGGGGCGGCCAACGCGATCAGCGCGACGATCAGGCCAAGCCGCTTCATGCCGCTACTCCGCCAGGCAGGCGGACCGTCGCCACCGCCTGAGCTGCAATGCCCTCGCCGCGGCCGGTGAAACCCAGCCGTTCGGTCGTGGTCGCCTTCAGGCTGACGCGGCTCTGCTCGATATTGAGCAGGTCTGAGATCCGCTCAATCATGGCGGCACGGTGCGGGCCAATTTTCGGGGCTTCGCAGATGATGGTCAGGTCGACGAAATCGATCCGCCCGCCCTTGTCAGCGATCAGCCTGGCGGCGTGCTGCAGGAATTGGCCCGACTCGGCGCCCTTCCACTGCGGATCGCTGGGCGGAAAGTGGGTGCCGATATCGCCTGCCGCGATCGTGCCGAGCAGGGCGTCCGTCAGAGCGTGAAGCGCGACGTCGGCGTCGCTATGCCCCGACAGCCCCTGATGGTGCGGGATAAGCACGCCACCCAGCCACAATTCCTCGCCATCCTCAAGCCGGTGGACATCGAAGCCCATCGCGGTCCGGGTTTCCCAGGCCAGGCGCAGATCAGCTCCGGTCATGTCGTCGGGATAGGTAATTTTCTCGAGCATGACATCGCCCTGCACCAAAGCGACGCGCCCGCCAAGCCGTCGCACCATCTGCGCGTCGTCCGTCGCTTCTGCATCAGCTGGCCATGCGGCGTGCGCGGCGACGATGGATTGCAGGTGGAAACCCTGCGGCGTCTGGACCCGCACCACGCCTTCGCGCGGCACGATCGCGCCCAGAGTCTCGTGGTCCGATTGCGCCAGCGTGTCGGCGACGGGCAGAATGGGCATTGCACCGTCCGCCGAGGCCAGGCCCGCCAGCACACGGTCTATCACCTCCGCCGACAAAAAGGGTCGGGCAGCGTCATGAATCAGGACCTTGGTCACGCCCGCAAGCGCCAGATGTCGAAGGCCCAACGAGACCGACTCGCGTCGGCTCGCGCCCCCCGCTTCGACCCAGCCGCCGGGCAGGATCGACCGGACATGATCGATCTGTTCCTTCGCCACCATGGTCAGCACCGTGTCGATCGCCGGATGCGAGGTCAGGGCGGTGTAGCTCCAGCCGAGCATCGGCCGGCCGCCCAGGTCGCGAAACTGCTTCGGCACGCCGCCGCCCATGCGGGACCCGCCGCCAGCCGCAACGATCAGCGCGGCGATCTTTCCTTCCTGGTTCATGGCCCTCGCGTAGCGGCTTTTGAGCGGGCTCGCCAACCTTGCCATTCAGAGCCTCTTCCCTTATGGCGGCTGCTTAGTTTTCAGGCAGTATGATGCGTAATCTCGCTCCCATCCAGGTCGGTCCGGTGACGATCGACAGCCCCGTCGTGCTGGCGCCGATGACCGGCGTCACCGACATGCCGTTCCGCACCCTCGTCCGCCGCTACGGCTCGGGATTGAACGTGACCGAGATGATCGCCAGCCAGGCTGCGATCCGCGAAACACGCCAGTCTGTCCAGAAGGCCGCCTGGCATCCGCTGGAAGAACCGGTGTCGATGCAGCTGGTCGGCTGCACTCCCTATGAGATGGGCGAGGCGGCCAAGCTGAATGCCGATCGCGGGGCCGCGATCATCGACATCAACATGGGCTGCCCGGTCCGCAAGGTCGTCAATGGCGATGCGGGCTCGGCGCTGATGCGCGACCTGAGGCTGGCGTCGGAGATCATCCGCGCGACCGTCGCGGCGGTCGATGTGCCCGTCACGCTGAAAATGCGGATGGGATGGTGCCATGACAGCCTCAATGCGCCCGAACTGGCGCGCATCGCTGAGGATATCGGCGTCAAGATGATCACCGTCCATGGCCGCACCCGCAACCAGATGTACAAGGGCAGCGCCGATTGGGCCTTTATCCGCCAAGTGAAGGAGGCGGTCAGCATTCCGGTCATCGCCAATGGCGACATCTGCTCGATTGACGATGCCGGGGCGGCGCTGGACCAGTCGGGGGCGGACGGCGTGATGATTGGCCGCGGGGCCTATGGGCGTCCCTGGCTGCTGGGCCAGGTCATGCACTGGTTCGCGACCGGGGAACGGCGCGAGGACCCCCCGCTGGACGAGCAATATCGCGCCGTCACCGAACATTATGACGCGATGCTCGACCATTATGGCACCGAGACAGGCGTCAACATGGCGCGCAAGCATATCGGCTGGTACACGCGCGGGCTGCACGGCTCGGCCGAGTTCCGGAACAAGGTGAACCAGGAAGCCAGCGCCGAGCGGGTCAAGACGATGCTGCGCGACTTCTACCTGCCGCAGATCGAGCTTGCAGCGGCTGCCTGACACGGCCGGTCACGGCCGTCCCGGCTTCGGCTCGCTATTTGCCGCATTGCCAGTGGCCGTGGTCGTGGTCGACCCCGACGACCGGATCGCTCACGCCAATGGCTTGGCGGAGCAGTTGCTCAACCTGTCCGAGCGCTTGATGATCGGACAGCCACTGGCCGCGATCCTGCCGCCGCCGGATGCGCCGCGCAGTCGCGACGGCCATGGCTTTGCCGTATACGACACGGTGATCGCCATGCCCCATGGTCCAAAGATCCGGGTCGACTTCGTCGAAGCGCAGGTTCCCGACCATCCCGGCTGGCGTGCCATAACGCTTCACAGCGCGGGACCATCGCGACGGCTCGCCCATGCCTCGGATCGCAGCGCGGGCGCACGCGCCGCCGTGGGTGCGGCCGCAATGCTGGCGCACGAGATCAAGAATCCGCTATCCGGTATCCGGGGCGCGGCGCAGCTGCTGAACGGCGGCGAGTTGACGACGCTCATCACCACCGAGGTCGACCGGATCGCCGCCCTGATCGACCGGATGCAGGATTTCAGCGATACCCGGCCACTCCCGCTGGCGTCGGAAAATATCTATCCGCTGCTCGGTCATGCGCGGGGCGTCGCGCTCGCTGGGTTCGCGCGCGGCATTCCGATCGAAGAGCGTTTCGACCCCTCGCTGCCCCCGGCGCGGATCAATCGGGACGCGCTGCTCCAGATCGTCATCAATCTGCTCAAAAATGCCCGCGAGGCGGTCCGGGCGGTTCGTAACCCACAGATCGTGCTGACCACCGCCTATCGTCACGGCATGTCGGTCAGCGCCGGGGAAGGGCGGCCCCGCCTACCGCTGCCGATCGAAATCTGCGTGATCGACAACGGACCGGGTGCACCCGCCGACATTGCCGACCACCTGTTCGACCCGTTCGTGTCCGGCCGCCGCGAGGGGCAGGGGCTGGGTCTCGCGCTCGTCGACAAGCTCGTCCGCGACATGAGCGGCATCATTCAATATGCCAGGGAGGGCACGCCGGAAATGACGGTCCTTCGCCTGCTTCTGCCGAGAGCCCATCCATGAGTCATGTCTTGGTCGTCGATGACGATGCTGCGATCCGCACCGTCGTGGGTCAGGCGCTGCGACGGGCCGGGCATGAGGTCACGACCGTGGAAACGCTGGCGCGGCTGGATCGTATCCTGGCGGGCGGTGCGCCCGACGTGCTGGTTACGGACGTCATCCTGCCCGATGGCGACGGGATCGACCATATCCGGGCCGTGGCGGAGCAGTTTCCGGCGCTGCCGATCATCGTCTTGTCGGCACAAAATACGCTGACGACGGCCGTTCGGGCGGCGGAGGTCGGCGCGTATGAATATCTCCCCAAGCCCTTCGATCTCGATGCGCTGACCCATGCGGTGGCCGGAGCCCTGGCGCGGCGCGGCGTCCTTGTCGAGGAGGGGGTGGGCGATTACGATCGTGCACTGCCGCTGATCGGACGGTCTCAAGCCATGCAGGGGGTGTACCGCGTCATCGCCCGCGTGGTCTCCACGGACCTCACCGTCCTGGTTTCGGGCGAATCGGGTACCGGCAAGGAGCTCGTCGCGCGCGCCATCCATGACCTGGGTCCCCGCCGCGCGGCGCCCTTCGTCGCCCTCAACATGGCCGCCATTCCCCGCGAATTGATCGAGGCAGAGCTGTTCGGCCATGAACGTGGGGCATTTACCGGCGCCGCACAGCGCAATGCGGGGCGGTTCGAGCAGGCGGCGGGGGGCACTTTGTTCCTCGACGAAATCGGCGACATGCCGATGGAAGCGCAGACCCGGTTGCTGCGAGTCCTGCAATCCGGCGAGTTCACTACCGTGGGCGGCGCGCGGACGATCCGCACCAATGTCCGGATCGTTGCAGCGACCAACCGCGACCTCAGCCAGCAAGTCACCTCCGGGCATTTCCGCGAGGATTTGTTCTACCGTCTGAACGTCGTGCCGATTGCCTTGCCTGCGCTTCGCGAACGGCGACAGGATATTCCGCTGCTCGCGCGGCACTTCCTCGAAAACGCCGCGCTCCAGGGATTGCCCAAACGCCGGATCGACACCCATGCGCTTGACGTGTTGGTCACGCATGACTGGCCGGGCAATGTCCGTGAGCTGGAAAACATGATGCGCCGCCTGGCCGTGTTGGCACGCGACGAGGTGATCGATGCCGAGGCGGTGCGAACGATGCTGGGTGAAGCGCGGTCTGCCTCCGCGCCGAGCGGGGTGGCCGCAGCCGATGGCGATCTGTCGGCTGCGGTACGCGCCTATATCGCGCGTCTTGCACTGGCGCATCCGGCGGCGCTGGACGACGGCACGCTCTATGATCGGGTCATCGCCGAGGTCGAGCGTCCGCTGATCGAGGCGATGCTGGGGCGCCACGGCGGCAACCAGCTTCGCGCCGCCCGTGCCATGGGGATCAACCGCAACACGCTGCGCAAGCGCCTCGACAGCCTGAACATCCCCGTCAGCGGCGATGACGAAGGCGGTGAGGCTTTGGCATAAATTTCTCGAAGCGTGGCTTGCAGGACACGCCTCACGTTGTACGATTGCAACGATGTTGGCGCCCCTGAAGCCCGCTGAACCTGCCGAAGGACCGCGCTCTCGCTTTGCGGTGACCCCGCTTATGGAGGTCGCAGTCATCCTGGGGGCGGTCGCGGTCGCGATCGGCACCTATGTCTATATCGCCAGTCGCCATGACACGCAGGGCCTGATCGCGCCGCCGGTCATGGCGGGGCTGCTGGCGCTCAATCTGGTACCCGGCGTGCTCCTTTTGATGCTGCTCGGACGGCGGGTGGCGATGCGGCGCGCTGCCAGTTCGCCGGTCGGCGGCGGAGGACGGCTCCATGTCCGTCTGGTCGCGCTCTTCTCTCTGACCGCAAGCGTGCCAATCCTGCTTACGGTGGTCACCGCCTCGGTGCTGTTCCAGTCGTCGGCAGAGTTCTGGATTTCGGATCGCGCGCGCAAGGCGTTCGGCGACGCCATGGACATCGCGCGTCAATCCCAGCAGCAGATCATCAAGCGCTGGGTCGATACGGGTCGTGCCATGTCGCAGGATCTTGGACGTAACCTGCCCGCGCTTCGCGAGAACCGCCGCGATTTCCACGATTACCTCGTGCAGCAGACGGTGGTGCGTGACACGGTGGAGTCGGTCCTCTTCTCCTACGACCCGAAGCAGGGCTTCAAATTCTACGACTTCTTCAATCAGCCCTCGGACACCACCTTCCGCGAGTTGGTGACGCCCGAGATGATCCAGCAGGCGAGTAAGCTCAGCCGTCCTGAAGTAGGCATCAACGAACAGCGCGTCTGGGTTGTCACGCCCTTGCCCGAGGGCAACGGATTGATGCTCTATATCGGCACGCCGGTGAACGCCGAATTCCTCAGCAAGCAGCATTTCGCCGCGGAGGATGTGTTCGACGACTATCGCGCGCTTCAGGGACGGGCGCGGTCGCTCCAGTTGAAGTTCAACCTCGTCCTGTTTGCGATCGCCTTGCTGATCGTCGGCATTGCCGTCTGGATCGCCTTGGCGGTGGCGGACCGGCTGGTCCGCCCGGTCGGCGAGCTGGTCGATGCCGCGCGGCGGATCGCGGGCGGCGATCTGACCGCGCGCGTGCCCGATCCCAAGACCCGCGATGAGGTCGGTACGCTCGCTAACGCCTTCAACCAGATGACCGGCCAGTTGGAGCGCCAAAATACCGAACTTGTCACTGCGAATGCACAGCTCAACAACCGGCGCGCGCTGATCGAGGCGGTCATGGCCGGCGTATCGGCCGGGGTCGTGGCGGTCGGCCGTGATCGGCAGGTGCGGATCGCGAACAACTCCGCCGATATCCTGCTGGGCGCCGATCAAGACGGGCTTGTCGGCCGTAAGCTAGGAGAGGTCGCGCCCGAGCTGGACGAGCTGCTCGATCAAGGCCGGCGTGAGGCCACCGTACAAGTGGCGCTGCACGGTGACATGCGGACTCTGGCGGTGCGCATCGCGCAGACTGGCGATGGCCCCATTCTGACGTTCGACGATATTACCCAGCAACTGCTCGACCAGCGGCGCGCCGCTTGGTCGGACGTCGCGCGGCGCATCGCCCATGAGATCAAGAACCCCCTGACCCCGATCCAGCTCGCCGCCGAACGCCTTCAGCGGCGCTATGGCAAAGTCATCGGAGTGGAGGACCCGACATTCGGGCGTCTGACCGAGACGATCGTGCGGCAGGTCGGCGACCTGCGCCGGATGGTCGATGAATTCTCCTCGTTTGCGCGGATGCCCAAGCCTGTGTTCCGCGAGGAGGCGATCGCCGATATCTGTGCACAGGCGATGTTCCTGCACGAAGTCGCGCATCCTGAAGTCCGGTTCCAACTGGACCAGGACGAACCCCCACCGACCTTGGTCTGCGACCGCCGCCAGATGAGTCAGGCACTGACGAATATCGTCAAGAATGCGGTCGAAGCGATTGAATCCCGACCCGAAGGCATGACGGGCGGCAAAGTCGTGATGACCGTCGGCCAGCAGGGCGGCATGGTCACCATTACCGTGACCGACAATGGCATCGGCCTGCCGCCCGAGCGCGACCGGATCATCGAGCCCTATATGACGACGCGTGCGCGGGGCACGGGTCTGGGCCTCGCCATCGTCAACAAGATTATCGAGGAACATGCCGGCACGATCGGCTTTTCCGACAATCCCACCGGCGGCACCATTGTTTCAATGATGTTCGATGCCGGCGCCCTGGCGGCGCTGGATCATGGGGGCGCCGAACCCGAACTGGCTGGGGAGGGCCAGCTCACCGCTTTGACTCGTACCCGGACGTAAAAAATCATGGCTTTGGACATCCTCGTCGTCGACGATGAACTTGATATCCGCGAACTGGTCGCGGGCGTGCTGGAGGACGAGGGTTATGAAGCCCGCGTCGCCGCGGACAGCGATTCGGCGATGGAGGCGGTGGCCGTGCGGCGGCCATCGCTCGTCCTGCTCGACGTCTGGTTGCAGGGGTCGAAGCTCGACGGGCTGGAACTGCTCGACGAGATCAAACGGCGTGATCCTTCGATCCCCGTTCTGGTCATTTCAGGCCATGGCAATCTGGACACGGCGGTCGCGGCGATCCGCAAGGGCGCAGCCGACTTCATTGAAAAGCCGTTTGAGGCGGAACGCCTGTTGTTGATGGTGGGGCGCGCGACCGAAACGGAACGGCTGCGGCGCGAAAACGCGTCACTTCGTGCCTCGGCGGGGCGCGAGACCGACCTGACCGGATCGTCGAGCGCGATCAACGGTATCCGCGCCACGCTGAAGAGGGTGGCGGCGACAGGAAGTCGGGTGCTCATCATGGGCGCGGCGGGCACAGGCAAGGAAGTCGCCGCCCGGTTGCTGCATGGCTGGAGCAACCGGGCCGACGCGCCGTTCGTGGTGGTCAGCGCCGCTCGCATGACGCCTGAGCGGGTTGAGGAGGAGCTGTTCGGCGTGGAAGAGGGGGGGGATTTGGTCCGCACCGGCCTTCTCGAACAGGCCCATGGCGGCACGTTGTTCCTCGACGAGATCGCCGACATGCCGATCGCGACCCAGGGACGTATCCTTCGCGTACTGACCGATCAGAGCTTTACCCGCGTCGGCGGCACACGTGTCGTCAAGGTGGATGTTCGGGTGGTATCGGCCACCGCGCGCGACCTGACCCAGGAAATCGCCGAGGGACGTTTTCGCGAGGATCTCTACTACCGGCTGAACGTCGTGCCGGTGACCATCCCCTCGCTTGCCGAGCGGCGCGAGGACATTCCTCCGCTGGTCGAGCATTTCATGGCGCACTATGCCACCGAGCGGAGGGTCCGCACCCCCGAGATCGCACCCGATGCGATGGTCGCGATGCAGTCCTATGACTGGCCGGGCAATGTCCGCCAACTCCGCAACGTCGTCGAGCGAACGATCATCTTGGCACCGGGCGACCGGGTCGGGCGGATCGACATGGACCTGCTACCGGCGGAAGTGCTGGGCGAGGGGGGCGATATGGGTAGCGGCGGAGCGACAGCGATCATGGGCGCGCCCTTGCGCGAGGCGCGGGAAAGCTGGGAGCGCGAATATCTGCGCATTCAGATCCGGCGTTTTTCCGGAAATATTTCGCGTACCGCCAGCTTCATCGGAATGGAACGGTCGGCGCTTCACCGCAAGCTGAAGCTATTGGGCATCAGCGAAACGCGAGAGGATTGATGATGGGGTGGGCGCCGCCTCTGGACGAATGCTCCTTGAAACCATAGATATTGAGCGCGCCCGGCACACGGGCGCAATTCCGACGCCGGGAAACGGCGCTACTCGCGGGCACGGATCCGCCAAGAACAAGGGCTTGACCATGGCCGACAAACAGGGTTCGCTGCAGGACCTGTTTCTGAATGCACTGCGCCGATCCAAGGCGCCCGTAACCATGTTCCTCGTCAAGGGCGTGAAGCTCCAGGGGATCGTAACCTGGTTTGACAATTTCTCGGTGCTGCTGCGCCGCGACGGGCAGTCGCAGCTGATCTACAAGCACGCCATCTCCACCATCATGCCATCCGGTCCGCTGGACGTCGCCGCGATCGTAGACGGCGTCAACGAACATCAGCGCAAGAACCCACTCTTGCAGGAAATCTTCCTGAATGCGGTGCGCAAGTCTGAAGACCCCGTCACGATGTTCCTGATCAACGGCGTTATGCTGCAGGGACAGATTGCGGGCTTCGATCTGTTCTGCATGTTGCTGCAACGCGAGGGCATGGCGCAACTCGTCTACAAACACGCCGTCTCGACCATTCAGCCGGCACGTCCGCTGAACCTGGCCGAAGAGCAGGCGGGATCGGCCGAGGATTGAGCACAGGTTTCGATCGCGACCGGGGTGAGTTCACCCGCGGCGCCCGCACGGTCATCGTCCTGCCCGATCAGGGCGATGCCGCGCGCGACGCGGAAGCCCGTCTGGAGGAAACCGCCGGGCTTGCCATGGCAATCGGCCTGGATGTGGTCGAACGCGTGGCGTTGCGGGTCCGCGCGCCCAAGCCTGCCACGCTGATCGGCAGCGGACAGGTCGAACAGGTTGCGCAGCAGGTGCGGATGGAAGAGGCCCAGCTGGTCATTTTCGACGCTTCGCTGACTCCGGTTCAGCAGCGCAACCTGGAAACCGCGCTGGAGGCCAAGGTCATCGATCGAACCGGCCTGATCCTCGAGATTTTCGGCGAACGCGCCGCGACGGCTGAGGGTCGGCTGCAGGTCGAACTGGCGCATCTCGACTATCAGGCCGGGCGTCTGGTTCGCAGCTGGACCCATCTGGAGCGGCAACGCGGCGGGTTTGGCTTTCTAGGCGGCCCTGGCGAGACGCAGATCGAGGCCGACCGTCGCATGATCCGTGACCGGATGGCGCGGTTGCGGCGCGAACTGGATCAGGTCAGTCGGACGCGCGGCCTTCATCGTGAACGTCGTCAGCGGGCACCCTGGCCGGTGATCGCGCTGGTGGGCTATACCAATGCCGGAAAGTCTACGCTTTTCAATCGGTTGACCGGCGCTCATGTCATGGCGAAAGATCTTCTGTTCGCCACGCTCGACCCGACTCTGCGGCAGATTTCATTGCCCGGTATCGACAAGGCGATCCTGTCCGACACGGTCGGCTTCGTCTCCGACTTGCCGACACAGTTGGTTGCGGCGTTCAAGGCTACGCTGGAGGAGGTGGTTTCAGCCGACCTGCTCATCCATGTCCGCGACATCGCGCATCCCGACACCGAGGCACAGCGCGCGGACGTCGAGGCAGTGCTGACCGAGATTGGCGTCGATCCGGAGACCCCACGCTTCGAGGCATGGAACAAGATCGATCTCATCGAAGGCGATGCGCGCGAGGATGTCCTGATCGAGGCCGAGCGGCGCGCCAATATCGTGGCTGTGTCGGCCATGACGGGCGAGGGGATTGACGACCTGATCGAACAGGTCGCGGCCGCGCTCACTTCGGGGCACCGTCGTTACCGGGTCACACTGGATGCGGGTGACGGGGCGGGGGCGGCCTGGCTTCACGCGCATGGAGAGGTGTTGGATCAAGCTATCGAAGGCGAGCAGGCGGTTTATGATGTCCGCCTTGCGGAGTCCGACTATGAGCGCTTCACCCGTCGCGATGCTTGACGGATTGCCATAGCGCTTCCTTGGCTTGCAGATCGAGCGCAGGAAAGGCTTCGCCCGCTTGGGCTTCCATTGCACGAAAGCGGCGCTCGAACTTGCCATTCGCATAGCGCAGCGCCGCTTCTGCATCGACGCCGCAATGGCGTGCCCAGTTGACGACCGAGAACAGCAGATCACCGAATTCCTCCGCCAGCGTCTCGGGCGGGGCTTCGGTGATTTCCTGAATTTCCTCGTCGACCTTTGCGCGCGATCCTTCTGTATCCGGCCAGTCGAAACCGACCCGTGCCGCGCGCTTCTGAAGCTTTTCCGCCCGCATCAAGGCGGGCAGGCCGAGTGCCACGCCATCCAACGTACCGTTCGCTGCCTTGGCCTGGCGTTCCTCGGCCTTGATCTGTTCCCACAGATGATGGCCACCACTGACATCGGCACCGAAGATATGCGGATGGCGCCGCTCCATCTTGTCACTGATCGCCGCAACGACATCGGAAAAGTCGAAAAGGCCATGGTCTTCGGCAATTTGCGCATGAAAGACCACCTGGAGCAGCAAATCGCCAAGCTCGTCTTTGAGATCCGCCATATCGCTGCGCGCGATCGCGTCGGCGACCTCATACGCTTCTTCGATGGTATAGGGTGCGACGCTCTCGAAGCTCTGTGCGACGTCCCATTCGCAGCCCGTCTGCGGGTCGCGTAGGCGCTTCATAATGGTCAACAGGCGATCCACAAAGCCACTCCTTCAAAGTCGATAATATATATTATGTAAAACAATTAGGTGGTCGCATTCAGGATCAAAACCCCCCGCTCGACGCGCCACGATCGTAACCGACGAAGGACGTTCATTCCGATAATGTCCTGCCTGCCGAAGCTCGGCGATACGTCCGCGCCGACGTCGTTCAACTGGATCGGGCCAATTGCCAGACTGGCGATGGTGGTATGCGATGCCGTGACCCGGCCGTTCGCCGTTTCGATCAAGCTGCCGAACGGACTTTCGTTCAGATCGAGCCCTGCTGCCCGCGCGGTCGCTTCGGACAAGGCGGTGGTCGTCGCCCCACTGTCGATCAACATCCGGCGCTCTACGCCATTGATACGGACATCGGCGTAGAAGTGCCCATCCTGCGCGATGGGAATGCGAACGATGCCGTCAGGCGATGCTCTACCCGGCCACAACTCGGCCAACCGCTCCCGTTGACCGACGACCAATAAGGCAGCGCTGAAAATGCCGATCCAGATCAGGACCATCCGTAAGGTCTGGCCGATAGGAATGCGCCGCGCCGCCAGAGCGCTGAGCGGGAGCAAGAGGATCAGGCCATAATAGACGATGTCCATGGCCCGGTCCGTGCTCAAGGAATGAGCTCCATGCCGTCATAGGCAGGTTCGACACGGGCTGGGAGTTCGCGACACAGGGTCGCATAATCCATCGACTGATCCATATGGATCAGAACGCTGTGGCGGGGCTTCAGCATTTCGATCCAGTGGAGCACGGTGGGCAGATCGGCATGGGCGGGGTGTGGACGTCGGCGAAGCGCATCGACGACCCATAGGTCGAGATCGGAATACAGTTCCGCCATTTCGGGCGTGAGCTCGTGAAAATCCGTCGCATAGCCGATGCTCTTGCCATCGCAGTCGAAGCGAAGACCTGCGGACAGGATACGCCCATGCGGCTGATCTACCGTTCGTACCCGAATCCTGCCGATCGTCAGTTCATCCTCGATCAGCGTCATCGTCGCAGTCGGTGGGTATCCGGTCTTGCCGCGAAAGACATAGCCGAAACGATTTTCGAGCGACGCGGCAGTGGTCGGCCTGGCATAGCCCGATATGGGCTCGCCCAAGGCATGGAAGATCTGACGAACGTCGTCGATGCCGTGGCAGTGATCGGCATGATCGTGGGTCCAGATCACGGCGTCGACCGTCCCTATCCCAGCGACGAGCAACTGCTCGCGCATGTCGGGGCCGGTATCGATCAGGATGCGGGTGCCCTCATCCTCGATAAGAGCCGAACAACGCATCCGTCGATTACGCAGCTCGGCAGGATCGCAAGCACCCCAGTCATTGCCGATCCGGGGGACGCCGGAGGACGTTCCACAACCGAGGATCCGGATTTTCACGCGCGCGTCTTTGCAAAGAGCCGGTGGAAATTCTCGGCTGTCGCGTGGGACAGTTGTTCCACCGTTTCCCCACGCAGTTCGGCAAGGAATTTGGCGGTGTCGGCGACGAAGGCAGGTTCCCCGGCCTTGCCTCTATGCGGCACGGGCGCCAGAAACGGTGCATCGGTTTCGACCAGCAACCGATCAAGCGGGAGGCGCGCGGCGGTTTCCTGCAAATCCTTCGCGTTCTTGAAGGTCACGATACCCGAAATAGATATATAAAAGCCTAACGCCAAGGCCTTATCGGCAAAATCGCCGCTGGCCGTGAAGCAGTGGATGACGCCGGGATAGGCCCCCTTCCCCATCTCCTCAGCCAGGATCGCGGCGGTATCCTCCTCTGCATCGCGCGTATGCACGACAAGTGGCAGGCCTGTTTCACGGCACGCGGCGATATGCGCGCGGAAGCTGTTCTGCTGACGTGCCCGGTCGCTATGCTCGTAATAGTAATCGAGCCCGCTCTCCCCGATGCCGACAACGCGCGGGTGTTGGGCTCGCTCGATCAGCCTGGCGGTATCGACATTGGGGTGCGCATCGGCCTCGTTCGGATGAATGCCGACCGTTGCCCAGACGTCGGGCTCCCGCTCGGCGGTGGCGATAACGGCATCCCACTCGCTTTCTCGCGTGGAGATGTTGAGCATCGCCGTGACGCCGCGATCCCGAGCGCGGGCAAGGAGCCCCGCCTGATCCTCGGCCAAGCCCTTGTAATTCAGGTGGCAGTGGCTGTCGGCGAGCATCAGCCTTCCGCCTCCGCTGGCATTTCCAGACGAGGAAAGGCCGGGGTCGGCGCGGCCAGCGGTACGCCGCTATCGGCGCGGCGGGCATACCATCCATCATCGTCGATCGCGGCATGATTACGATCGTCGGCGCCCAGGGTGTCGAGGATGAGCCCTGCCCCGCGCGGCGTAACCGGCAGGATCGCGATGGCAAGCATCCGGATCGCGCGGACCAGTGTGCCGAGAACCGCGTGCATCCGGTCGGGATCGGTCTTGCGCAGCGACCAGGGCGCCTGGACGTCGATATACTGGTTGCAGGCATAGACGCCGCGCATCCAGGTCTCGATCCCCTGGCTGAGCATCAGATCCTCGAACGCGGTCTTCAGTCCGGCACAGGCGACGACCACCTCCTCCAGCAGCATGGCGTCGGCAGGATCGCTGCGCCCGGCTTCAGGCAAGGCGCCTTCCAGATTCTTGGCAATGAACGACAGGGTGCGCTGTGCCAGATTGCCGAAGCTGTTGGCGAGTTCGGCATTGACGCGGGTTACGATGGCTTCCGCCGAATAGGACCCGTCCTGTCCGAAACTGACTTCACGCAGAAAAAAATAGCGGAGAGCATCGACACCGAATGCATCGGCCAGCCCCATCGGGTCGACGACGTTGCCGACCGACTTGGACATCTTCTCGCCCCGGTGGAGCAGAAAGCCATGGCCGAATACCGACTGCGGCAGCGGCAGGTCGGCCGACATCAGAAAGGCGGGCCAATAGACCGTGTGGAACCGAACGATGTCCTTGCCGATCAGGTGCAGATTGGCAGGCCAGAAACGCGCCAAATCGCCATCCCGGTTCGGATAGCCGGTGCCGGTCAGATAATTGGTCAGCGCATCGACCCAGACATACATGACGTGGCCCGGACTGTCGGGCACGGGCACGCCCCAGTCGAAGCTGGTGCGCGACACCGATAGATCGGACAGGCCACCCTCGACAAAGCGCATCACTTCGTTGCGGCGGCTTTCGGGGCGGATGAAATCAGGATTGTCGCGGTATAAGTCGAGCAGCGGCTGCTGATATTTGGACAGGCGGAAAAACCAGGTTTCCTCCGCCGTCCACTCCACCGGCGTTCCCTGCGGCGACAGCTTGGTGCCATCCTCGCCAACCGTCAGTTCGCCCTCGTCGTAAAAGGCCTCGTCGCGGACCGAATACCAGCCTTCATAACGGTCGAGATACAGATCACCCTTGGCCTGCATCGCCTGCCAGATGGCTTGACTGGCGGCATAGTGATCGGCGTCGACCGTACGGAGGAATCGATCATAGGAGATATCAAGGCGATCAGCCATCACATGGAAATGGCTGGACATTTCGTTGGCGAACTCACGCGTCGAAATGCCGCGCGCGCGCGCTGCTTGCGCCATTTTCAGACCATGTTCGTCGGTGCCGGTCTGAAACAGGACATCGCGGCCTGCCTGACGCTGGAACCGGGCGATGACGTCTGCCGCCACCATCTCATAGGCATGGCCGATATGCGGGCGGCCATTGGGATAGTGGATGGCGGTGGTGATATAGAATGGGTCGGCCATGGCCGGTCCCTAGAACATCCCCTCGCACAGGTGAAGCCCGTCCCGCCAGGCGCGAAAATGCTCAGCCGCGAAGCGACCATGCCAGCCAAAGCCAGCCCAGGATCAAAAGCGTGCCCCCGACCGGCGTGACGGCCCCCAACCAGCGCGGTGCGCCAACGGCCATGGCATAGAGCGTGCCCGCAAAGATCGCGGCCCCGATGACGAACGTCCAGGCGACGCCCCTTGCTTCCATCCGCACGGCGACAAGCGCAGCGACGGCGTGAATGAGCTGATACTGGCCGCCGGTTCGCAGCCATTCGACGGCGGCACCTTCCGCTCGGTGCGCGCCAAAGGCGCCGGCCGCGATTGCGATCGCCCCGGACAATGCTGCCAGAATCGCCACCAGCCCCATGATTCAGCCTTTCCGTTCGTCCTGCGTGATGATCCGATCGCTGGCGGCCCGCAGGTCGCCCGCTGCGGCCTGGGCAGCGAGCCTTTCCTTGTCGCGGGCGCGATACATGGTTTCCACTCGGTCGATCTCCGCATGATCGATTTTCAGGCTCCCCAGCGCGAGCCGGGCCATCTTCACCGCCGACTCCAGCACCTCACGCACGACATAGGAGGCGGGACCCCCTTTCAGACGAAGCACGGCGCGCCGGTCATAGGCGCGGACGAAGATCGACGCATCGGGGAAAGCCGCATGGACGCTTTCCAGCAATTCCAGCGTGATCTGGTCATCGTCCAGACAAAATAGGATCAATTCCGCTTCCGCCGCACCCGCCTGGCGGAGCAGGTCGAGCCGGGTGCCGTCGCCATAATAGACCTTGGCGCCGAAGGAAGCCGCGATGTCGATCATCTCGATGTCGCGGTCGATCAACGTCACCGGAATGTCGCTGGCGATCAGCATTTGCGCGACCGTCTGGCCGAACCGGCCATAGCCAACGATCAGGGCATTGGCGCCATCGGTTACCGGCCCGTCGCGCTGGCCGCCGCGGGTGATGACCGGTTCTTCGCGGATGCGGCGCGTGGCTCCCATCAGGAACGGTGTCGTCGCCATCGACAAGGTGATGATCGCGCCAAAAAGGCTCGCTGCTTCCGGTGCGATCAGATAGCCTTGCTGCGCCTGAGCAAAGAGAACGAAGCCGAACTCACCGCCCTGGCTCATGAGCAGACCCAGCGCGAGGGCGGAGCGCCAGTTCATCTTGAACGCCAGCCCGATCAATGAAATCACCAGCGCCTTGGTCGCGATCAGCGCGAGCGCCATGACCGCAACGAAGACCGGCCGATGTGCGATGGCTGGCAGATCGAGCATCATGCCGACCGCCAGAAAGAACAGGCCGAGCAGGATCGAACGGAACGGCTCGACATCCGCTTCCAGCTCGTGCCGGTAGGGGCTGTCGGCGAGCATCACGCCCGCGATGAACGCCCCCAGTGCGGTCGACAAGCCAAGCAACTCCATGACCGCCGCGCTGGCGACGACCGTGAACAGCCCCGCAAAGACGAACATCTCACGCTCGCCCATATTGCCGATCAGGCGGAACAGGGGCCGCAACAGGAAACGTCCGGCCAGGATCAGACCGATGATCGCTCCCACCGTCTCCAACGCCAATATCCAGCCCGGTGGTCCGGCATGATCGGCAGGATTGCGCGACATCGCCGCGACGATCGTAATGAGCGGGACGATCGACAGATCCTGAAACAGGAGGATCGAAAAGGCCCGTTCTCCAAAGGGCGTTCGCATCCGCCCGGACGATTGCAGCATCGGCAGCACCTGCGCCGTCGAAGACAAAGCGAGCGGCAGGCCGAGTGCAAAGGCGGCCTCAAGCGAGAAGTGCGCCAGCATCACGATGCCCGTGATCGCCAGCCCGCAGGCCACGACCTGAAGCAAACCCAGCCCGAAAATCTCGTGCTTCATCCGCCAAAGCCGGGCGGGATTCAGTTCCAGCCCGACGATGAACAAGAGGAGCGTGATGCCGATCTCAGCGATGCCCAGCTTAGACTCGGCATCGCCGACCAACCCCAGAACATGAGGACCAACGACCGCGCCGGCAATGAGATATCCCAGCGTGGCGCCCAGCCCCAACCGGCGAAAGATCAGAACGAAGATCAGTCCGAACCCGAACAGGATCGCACCGTCGCGAAGCAGCGATACCTCGGCGTGCATCAGCGGTGCGATCCCGCGGCGGCGGCCTCCGCCGCCTGCGCGGCCGCTTCGAACGCCAGACGGATCGAGGGGTGCCGCGCGGTATAGGTCAGCGCCGGGGCGAAGATATCCAGGCCGGGCCAGGCAGGTGCATCGCCCTGCCCTGCCTCGAGCCACGCGGCGAGTTCGTCCCGTGCGGCGGCCAGTTCGGTGACGCTGCGCCCGATGACATGGGCGGACAGCAGCGCCGCGGATGCCTGCCCCAGCGCGCAAGCGCGGACCAGCATCCCCACCTCCGCCACGCGGCCCGCTTCGTCGAGGTTGACGTCGACCGTCACCCGGCTGCCGCAAATGGGGGACCGGCGCTCGGCGCTGGCCATAGGATCGCGCAGGCGCTGGTCGTGCGGAATCGCCGTGGTCAGCCGCAGGATTTCCGCATTGTAGAGGGGCGCGTTCATGACGAGGTCTCGCTGCTGTTGGTCATGCCCGAACCGGCGCCGGGGGTGGGCGCGCCGAAAACGGGCAAGCCGCGACGGCGACGATCGACGAAATCGGCGATCCCGGCGCTGGTTGCGTTCAAGAGCTTGTAGGTACGGCTCTTGACCATCCACTCGGGCCTGCGCGCGGGGCCGCCGCTGACCGTGTCGATCAGAAGGGCGACGACGAGGAAGACCAGGCTGGCAAGGATCAGTCCCTTCAAAGCGCCGAAGCCGAAGCCCAGCGCGCGGTCGACCGGGCCTAACACGGAGGTGCGCGTCCGCTGTCCGATGGCCCGTGCGATCATTCGTCCGCCCAGATAGGTGACGCCGACGATCAGCGCAAATGCCAGAACCGCCGCGCCCGACACGGTACCCACCACCCCGGTCAGCGTCTGCGCCAAAGCGATGTGGAACATCTTCAGCGCCGCGACGATCGCGACCCAGGCGAACAGGGCGAGCACTTCGGTGACGAAGCCCCGCATGAAACCCTGTATCGCCGCGCCGAACACCGCGATCAGGACAAGAATATCTAGGGCCGTCAACGCCTGCTATCCCATATCTCGGTTCGCCCATGAACCACGCCCGTTACGGATCGCCAAGTCCGCCATGGGGCAAGGAACGGGCATGGCGTCGCCTGGCCCTTCGCTAACCGCGACCCAGCATATGGTCAACGAACTCCGCCAGGGTGCGAAAGCCCGTCATGCGCAAGCCTCCTTCGTCGCCCGCCATAGCCCGCGGCAACATCGCCTTTTCGAAGCCCAGTTTACCTGCCTCCTTCAATCGGAGCGCGCCGTGTGCGACCGAACGGATCTCACCCGACAGTGCGATTTCGCCAAAGACGATCGCATCGGCAGGCACCGGCCGCTCGGACAAAGCCGAGATCAGCGCGGCTGCCACCGCCAGGTCGGCGGCGGGGTCCTGCACCCGGTATCCGCCCGCGATGTTTAGATAGACTTCCGCCGACGAAAAGCTCAGTCCGCACCGCGCCTCCAGCACGGCCAGGATCATCGCCAGTCGACCGGTATCCCATCCGACGACCGCGCGCCGGGGCGTCGCGCCCGATGCCAGCCGGACGGTCAGCGCCTGGATTTCGACCAGCACCGGCCGCGTGCCCTCCAGCGCGGGAAATACGGTCGCGCCGGTCACCCCCTCCTCGCGGCTCGTGAGGAATAGCGACGATGGATTGCCGACCTCGGTCAGCCCCTCGGTCTGCATCGCGAAGACGCCGATCTCGTCGGTGCCGCCGAAACGGTTCTTGATCGCACGCAGGATGCGATACTGATGGCTTCGTTCGCCTTCGAAGGCGAGGACCGTGTCCACCATATGTTCCAACACGCGCGGACCCGCGATCGAACCGTCCTTGGTGACATGGCCGACCAGCACGACGGCGGTGCCACGTTCCTTGGCGAAACGGATCAGTTCCTGACCCGAGGCGCGGACCTGGCTGACCGTGCCGGGGGCGCCCTCGATCAAGTCGGAATGCATCGTCTGGATCGAGTCGATGATGAGAAGCGCGGGCGGCGTTCCGATCGACAAGGTGGTCAGGATGTCGCGAACCGAGGTTGCCGCCGCCAGCCTCACGGGTGCCTGGCCAAGACCCAGCCGGCGCGCGCGAAGTCGCACCTGATCGGCCGCTTCTTCGCCGGAGACATAGGCCACCGGCTTGCCCGCCAGTGCCAGCTTGGCTGCCGCCTGAAGCAGCAGCGTCGACTTGCCGATCCCCGGATCGCCACCGATCAGCGTCGCCGAACCCTCCACGAAACCACCGCCCAGCGCGCGGTCCAGTTCGGCGATGCCGGTCGCCATCCGGTCGGGCAGCGGAATATCGGCGTCCAGGCCGACCAGTTGGATCGCCCGGCCGCCCCCTTGCAGATTATGCTTGGCGGCAAACGGCGTCAGTTGCACCGGCGCTTCTTCGAGCATCGTGTTCCATTCGGAACAATCGGGGCATTGCCCCTGCCAGCGTGACGACACCGAACCGCAGGATTGGCAGACATAACGCTTCTGGATCTTGGCCATGTCGTTCTTCTAGCGGGAGCGGAACGAAAATGGAACGGATTTGATCGGCCAGCAGGAGTGGCCTTTGCGCCGCCGCCCGGCTATGGGGCGGCCTCCATGATCCCAGAAAAGTTTCGTGTCGCGCTGTTCAGCGGCAACTACAATTACACGCGCGACGGCGCGAACCAGAGCCTGAACCTGCTGGTCGGCCATTTGCTCGAGCGGGATGTCGCCGTGCGAGTCTATTCGCCGACCTCGTCGACCCCGGCCTTTCCCCCCGTCGGCGACCTGGTCGACGTGCCGGCCATTCGCCTGCCCTTCCGTGCGGACTATAAGCTGGCGCGCGGGCTTCCGGCCAAGGTCCGCGCCGATCTCGAGGCGTTCGCGCCCAATATCGTCCACGTTTCCGCGCCGGAGTTTCTGGGCCATGCCGCCGTGCGCTGGGCTCGGGAAAAGGACGTTGCGTCGATCGCTTCGGTCCATACCCGGTTCGAGACCTATCCGGCTTATTATGGCCTGGGTTTTCTGGAGCCGGCGATCATCAAATTGCTGACCCGCTTCTACAACAAATTCGACCGGATCGTCGCCCCCAGCCCCAGCATGATCACGCTATTGCGCGGTTGGGGCGTGACGCCGCCGATGAGCATCTGGTCGCGGGGTATCGATCACGACCGCTTCCGCCCCTCGCGCCGAAGCCTGGAGTGGCGGCGTTCGCTGGGCATCGCGGACGGTGACGTGGCGATCGGGTTTCTGGGGCGGCTGGTCAAGGAAAAGGGTCTCGACGTGTTTGCCGACGCCCTGGCCGAGTTGCGGCGGCGCGAGGTGGCCCACAAGGTCCTGGTCGTCGGCAAGGGTCCGGCACAGGACTGGTTCGCGAAGGCGACACCCGATGCGATTTTCGCTGGCTATCAAACGGGCGACGATCTCGGCCGCGCGGTGGCGTCGATGGACATCTTCTTCAACCCCAGCGTGACCGAGACGTTCGGCAACGTCACGACCGAGGCGATGGCGGCGGGCGTGCCCGTCGTGGCTGCGAACGCCACGGGCGCGATGGACCTCGTGGCGGACGGGGAAACCGGCTATCTGGTCGGCGCTCGCGATATCAAGGGCTATGCCGACGCGCTGGAGCGGATCGCCACCGATCAGGCCCTGCGCCGCCGGTTCAGCGGCGCGGGACAGGCTCGCGTCGCCGATTACCGGTGGGACAAGGTGAATGATGCGGTGCTGCACGCTTATCGCATGATGTTCGCCGGGCGCTGATCGTTTAACCGTCGCGCCAGTCGAAGGTCAGCGGTGCCTCGCGAAAGGCGAAGCGGTCAAGATGGCTGGCGACGACGTCCTGCATTCGTGCGACGTCGCCGTCCTCGGGCACGGTCAGCACGATGTCGAGCGTGTCGCTGTCGGCGCGCATGGCGAGCTTCGATCCATCGGGAAACAGGATCGTGCCTTCTTCCGCGGTGAAGGAAACCTGCATCTTATGGCTCCAATGCTTGGCGAGCTGCTGGAGATAGCGACTAGCCGACAGGGTCGGTACGCGGGCGACGGAAATGCTCACTTCAGTCGCTCCACCTTCTGGGCCAGGTCGTCGATCATCGCGGCAACCTGATACACCATGTCCTGCGGAGCTTCGCTGCCGCCGAAGCGTTCGACCACCGCCATCTTCAATCCCGCCATCGCCCGCCGGATTGGTGCGGCATCGACTCGTTGACGATGTTCGCCCAGCGCCCGGAGCCGAGTGAGCAACGCTTCGACCTGTTCGGCACGCTCTGCCAGATGCGCGCGCCCGGTATCGGTTGCGGCGAAGCGCTTCTTGGCACCCTCGGAATATTGCTCCTCGATAAAGCCCATTTCATCGAGCAAGGTGATCGTCGGATAGATAACGCCGGGGCTAGGCGCATAGGCGCCGCCGGTCATCGCCTCGATTTCGCGGATCAGGTCATATCCATGACGCGGTTCGTCGGCGATCAGCTTGAGCAGGATCAGCCGCAATTCGCCGCCGTCGAACATCCTCCCCCTGCGACCGCCGCCTGGCCCGCGCCGCCCGCTTCGCGGATCCCCGAAATCCCATTGCCCTTCGACCGGCGCAAAATTCCACCGGCTATGCCGCTGCCCATGGTCGTGGCCTTCCCTGTGAAAGTGCCTCATTGCGATACTCCATATCCGATCATGATGGGCTCAAGATACATCTTATGAAACGCGTTTCAAGATGCTCCTCGATATATCGTGGACCAAGAAGGTGACGGACCGGGTCAGCGCCCCTACATGTCGGCCATGGCCGATCTCTTCGCCGGTATGGACCCTGCCCCTGCCCCGTCCTCCTTGTCACCCGATGCGCCGCTGGCGGATCGGCTGCGTCCCGCGAAGCTGGCCGAGGTCGTCGGGCAGGATCACCTGACGGGGCCGGAGGGCGCGATCGGGCGGATGGTCGCCGCCGGGCGACTGTCCTCGATGATCCTCTGGGGGCCGCCGGGCACCGGCAAGACGACGATCGCGCGACTGCTCGCCGCGGAAGTGGGACTGCGCTACGCTGCGATCTCGGCCGTGTTTTCGGGCGTGGCGGACCTGAAGAAGGTCTTTGCCGAGGCGCGCGACCATGCCCGACTCGGGCAGCGAACTTTGTTGTTCGTGGACGAGATCCACCGCTTCAACCGGGCGCAACAGGACGGCTTTCTGCCCTTTGTCGAGGATGGCACAGTCACCTTGGTGGGCGCGACGACGGAAAACCCGTCTTTCGAACTCAACGCGGCGCTCCTCAGCCGCGCCCAGGTTCTAATCCTGCACCGGCTCGGCCAGACGGCGCTCGAACAGTTGCTGGAGCGCGCGGAAGCATTGATGCAGCGCCCCCTTCCCCTGCAACCCTCCGCACGCGATGCGCTGCTCGCAAGCGCGGACGGCGATGGTCGCTTCCTACTCAACCAGGCTGAAACGCTGTTCGCCGTAGACCTACCGGAGCCGCTCGACGCCGCCGGGCTTTCGGCGTTCCTGCAACGCCGGGTCGCGGTCTATGACAAGGATCGAGAGGGGCATTACAACCTGATCTCGGCGCTGCATAAGTCGATCCGGGGATCGGACCCTCAGGCCGCGCTCTATTATCTCGCCCGAATGCTGACGGCGGGCGAGGAGCCACTTTACGTGCTGCGGCGGCTGACCCGGACGGCGATCGAGGATATTGGGCTGGCCGATCCGCAGGCGCTGACCCAATGTCTGGCGGCCAAGGACGCTTACGAGTTCCTGGGTTCGCCTGAGGGAGAATTGGCGATCGTCCAGGCGTGCCTTTACCTCGCAACCGCCCCCAAATCGAATGCAGCGTACAAGGCGCAGAAACAGGCTTGGCGGACCGCGAAGGAAACCGGGTCGTTGATGCCGCCCGCCAATATCCTGAACGCGCCGACCAAGCTGATGAAGCAGATCGGTTATGGTGCGGGCTATCAGTACGACCATGATGCCGATGGCGGATTTTCGGGGGCGAATTACTGGCCCGAGGAGCTGCCGCCGCAGAGCTTTTATGAGCCTTCCGGGCGTGGCCTGGAAAAGCGGATCGCCGAGCGCATGGCCTGGTGGGACGAGCGCCGCCGCGCCGTGCAGGACGGCGGCGATGACCATCGCGCCTGACCGGTTCAGCGGCTTCGTCGCGATTGACTGGTCGGGCGCGCATGGCATCGCGCACCCCGGTATCAGGCTTGCCAGCTGTCAAATCGGTAACGCGGCCCCGACGATCGTCGCGCCCCCGGGCCGGGCCTGGTCGCGCGAGGGCGTCGCCGAGTGGTTGCTCGCGCGGGCCGACGAGCCGCTGCTGATCGGGTTCGACTTCAGCTTTTCGGCTCCGTTCGTTACGCGCGGCGCGCATCTTCCGGGTGATCCGCCCACGGCCGACGCGCGAGCGCTCTGGGCTTATGTGGACGAGAACAGCGACGATCCAGACCTGGGCGCACGCAGTTTCGTAGAGGCGCGGCGCGGGCGGCATTTCTACCTTAGCGCCGCAGATGGGGCGAAGGCGGACTTCCTCCACTGGCGTACATGTGAAATTGCCGCCGATGGCGGGCGCAAGCCCTCGACCGTCTATGACGCTATCGGCGCGTCTCAAGTCGCCAAGGCCAGCTTTGCCGGAATGCGGCTGCTCCGGCGTCTGGATGGGCGAATCGCGATCTGGCCGTTCGATCCGGTGCCGCCGTCCGGCGCGCTGGTCGTTGAAATCTACACGTCCGTGGCCGCCCGCGACGCCGGACGCCCTCGAGGGCGAAGCAAGATGCGAAACGCCCAGGCGCTGGATGATGCCCTGGCCGCGCTGGGCAGCCAGGTGCATGATCCGCTCGACCGCTATGACGACCATAGCACTGATGCGATCCTGACCGCTGCCTGGCTGCGGACCATGGTAATGCGTGATGACCTCTGGCATCCGACGCGCCTCTCCTGCGAAGTCGCACAAACGGAGGGCTGGACCTTCGGCGTGTCTTGACGCTAGGGGGATGGGCAACGCCGGATTAGCACAGCGGTAGTGCAGCGGTTTTGTAAACCGAAGGTCGGGGGTTCGATCCCCTCATCCGGCACCATTAGAACGTTAGTTTTCCGCCATTTCTTGGATGGATAGTACCATGGCAACATCAAGTTTCCAAGGTTCAAATGGGCCTGCCACCGCCCGAATCACTATCCCTTGAGGTTCATCAGTAGGTGAGCGCCTCCGCCGCCCCGGCCAAAAAAGTGGGTGAAAAGCGAGCATAGACCCGCTCAGTGATCGCGCTGTCGGTGTGACCCAGGAAGCGAGCGATCTGCGCCATGGGTGTCCCAGCCTCCGCCATCCACACCGCTGCACTGTGCCGCATCATGTGAGGGGTGGCCTTTACACCGGCCCGCTGACAAGCAGCCGCAAAGCCCTTCTTGATTGACGCAACCCTGTCCCGGCCATGCTCGATCACATAGTCGCTCATCGCGCCTGCTTTGGCTTCCTTGAGCGCCGCGTACAGTTGGTCGTTCATCGGGACCGTGGCCCGGTATTTCGAGGTCTGCACCCGATCGCGCGGGTTGAGTTCGATCAGCCGCTTGTCGAAATAGACGCGATCCCAGGTCAAATCTAAGATGGCGTTGGTTCGCGCGCCCGTGCCGACAGCGACCTTGAGGAAAAGCGCGATGTGCGGCGCGACCGCAGCGTCGAGAACCTTGCGAAACTCAGACTTGGTCAGGTGCCCGACCGGCGCTGACGTCAGCTTGGGCATTTGGATGAACGGCGCCTTGTCGATCATCTTGCGCTTTTCAGCCCAGTTCAGCGCCGCCCGTATCACCGCCAATTCGTTGCGCACCGTAATGGGCTTGCAATGCGGGCGCCGCGCTCGGTAGCTCGCAGCCGATCCCTCATCCACGCGAACGATCGGCAGGTTTCCCCAGAAGGGCTTCGCGGCTTTCCATGCAGTCGTGGCCCGGAAGTGCGAAGCCATCTCGATCTTCGCAATCAGATAGGCTTCGACCACCTGCCCCACCGTGCTGTATTTTTCGCCTACCGAGCGTCTGTGCCAGAATGCACGAGCTGCGGCCTCTGCGGCCGCTCGATCATCCGTTCCAAGCGAATGTCGGTGGCGTCGTCCGTCTTCGTCCCAGACGATGGCGAGCTTTTTTCGGTATCGTTGGAGGCGATATTCTGGCACTCGAATTTCTCCACTTCCTCGCTGCGGACCCGCAGAAGGCGGCCGCCCAGCTTGAACGCTGGCAAATCGCCGCTCTTGATGAGCGAGTAAACGGTGTCCGTGCCGCAACCCCAGTGCTCAGCCAGGGACGACACGCTGTAGACACTACCCATCCCTCCCTCCCCTCAACATCTCGCGAACCTCGGGCGTATCACCCGCCATCTGCGTCGTGCGCCCGTCCGGCGCGCGGTATTCGGTGGCGACTTGCGGCGTGCCGGCGCGGATTATGCGGAACCCGTCCGTGTAGACCCGCGCCCGCTTCTCGCTCATCGCGAAACCGGAGGCGGTCATGCGGCGGCCCTCCCATAGATGGCAGCCAGCGCCGCTTCCGTGCGCAGGATCGCCTTGCCTATGGCTTCGGGGATTTGCGGGATGACCGCGTCGCCGAACGCTTCGACGATGAGGCTGGCCGCAGACTGCCCTTTGCCATCGCCGACATCAACGCGCGTCCCAGCCAGCCTGGCGGATAGCCCATCATCCAGCCGTAAGTGGTCGGCAAGGTGGCCGAGGGACCAGTCAGGCCCGCTTCGGTGAGCATCGCCGCGATCTGGCGAGCGTAGGCCCATTTGTCCGGCGCCCTGCCCGTCTGCGCACCGTCCAGCACCGCGTCCATCCGCTTGTCCCGCTTGGTCGGGGTCGGGAGTGTTTCCGGCATCAGGAAGTGCACGACTTCCCCCATGTTCGGGGTCCGATCGAAGTCGTCCTGCTCCGTTGTCATGCGACCCTTCTGCCGTCTCAGCACCGAGCCCCGTGGGGCGGGATTCGCTGTTGGCGTCCCCAGCATCGCGTTCTGCAACTGGTGACGCGCCGATCCCATCCGGCCCGTATCCCCGTGTCCACCTGCCTTCATGTCCGAAGCTCGCGGCGTCGCTAGGATCTGCCGAAACGGATACGTCGAGCCCGATCCGCCCCCACTCGCGTCCGACCGATCCGAAGCCATCGGCGTCGGCAACCTGGGCAAGGTCGCACCCGATGAGCCAGCAGCGGGGTCGCTCGTGGTTGGCACCGACGTCGCCAGCACGAACCACGACCGGCCAGCAGGCGTAGCCGATTGCCTCCAGTGCAGCGATGACGGCGTCAGCTCCCCGAGTTCGGAGATTAGCGCTGTTCTCAAGAGCGAACCAACGAGGGCGGCACTCTCCGATGATACGGATGGCTTCAAAGTAGAGGCCCGAGCGCTCCCCCTGGACGCCTTTCCCTTTGGTGTTGGCGCTGCTGATATCTTGGCAGGGAGGGGAGCCGACGACGATGGACGGAAGCCGTCCAAGATCAGCGAGAAGTCGGTTTGCCGTAAGGGTGCGGACATCGTCGTAAACCTTCACGCCTGGATTGTTTTCAGAATAGAGCGCGCGCCGCCACGCTTCGACCTCGCAGGCAGCGGTCGTTGTGAAACCGGCGCGGTGCATACCAAGGGACCAGCCCCCGGCGGCCGCGCTGAACAGGTCGAGCACCTCCCTCACTTCCGCCCCTCCCCGTGCGAGAGGGCGGAGAGAGCGGAGAGCGTCAATTCGATCCGGCTAATTTCTTCCAGATGCGCCCATCGAATGCCGAACGTTTCCATGGCATTGGATCGCGCCGTTCGTAGTGCGGAATTGATCTGCTCTCGCGTATACACCTCCCCCGCCGGGACCGCATCGACAGCGGGCGCGGGGGTGGCGAGAGTCGCAACGACGCCTGTTTCGTCGTCAATGATCCCAGCATCGATAAGCAGGCGGTGAAGGGTGGCGGAAACATCCCCTTCCCATTCCTCGCTGCCCTCGACCACCTGCCAATCGACAAGCCCCAGCTTGCTCGCAAGCCGATTGAATACGAAATCAACGGCGTCGTCGGCGGTGTAACCGTTCTCGATTTCCTCCCCCGCATCGCCCGCGCGGCTGTCGAGGGCGGCGAGGCGGTGACGGGCAAAAGCCTGCACCAACGTGCCAGCATCGCCC
>FWWM01001659.1_pt1 | contig 47997 bp, 36 predicted proteins | sample 2228351 | NCBI WGS metagenome assembly FWWM01 (sample SAMEA103939774, study PRJEB20133) | metagenome | reverse complement strand
ATTCGCCCTTTCAACAATTTCGGCTCACGGTAGAGCACTGAAACCAATCACGACGATCTCAAACCCGGCCTCGCGCGCCCTTTCAACAATTTCGGCTCACGGTAGAGCACTGAAACATGCTGGCGCTGGTCTGCGCCAGCATCGGCGTCATCTTTCAACAATTTCGGCTCACGGTAGAGCACTGAAACGGAACGCGAAACGACGAACGAACGGTAAAACGACAGCTTTCAACAATTTCGGCTCACGGTAGAGCACTGAAACCCGTTGTCCACCGTTGCCCTACCGTTGCCGCGCTGCCCGCTTTCAACAATTTCGGCTCACGGTAGAGCACTGAAACGGCGCGGCAATCGCTGGAGTGGCGCGGCGAACCGGCAACTTTCAACAATTTCGGCTCACGGTAGAGCACTGAAACCTCCATGTTTCCAGTAGCGAAATAACTTCTTCCTGTGCTTTCAACAATTTCGGCTCACGGTAGAGCACTGAAACAGCGGATATATCGCGTTGCGATGCAATCGCTCCGGGCTTTCAACAATTTCGGCTCACGGTAGAGCACTGAAACGCATGAAGGCTGGCCGTCATTGCTCGCACTGATTGAGCTTTCAACAATTTCGGCTCACGGTAGAGCACTGAAACTTGAACATTGTGATAACGGAAAATTGACGCCCGCGCCGCTTTCAACAATTTCGGCTCACGGTAGAGCACTGAAACTTGAGCAGAAAAGTTCTTCTTCTTGTTATTGCTTTACTTTCAACAATTTCGGCTCACGGTAGAGCATCACTGAGACTGCACTTTTTTGTTGGGATGGGCTGCTTTTGTGCGCCAGATCAGGTGATCGTCCCCGATGATCGCATGTGTGGATGCAGCCTGGATGACCCTTCTCATCGGGGCGGGGAATTGTTGCCCGCGCTGATGGTCTTGTACTGTGACTGAAGCCCTGATTCCAGTTCGCGGGAGATTACTGGTTTCACGATTCCGCGCCAGGCTCGTGCTCGGATCTCACTGCGTCGATCTTCAATCGTTTGATCTGCTTCGGGTACAATGATAGTGACCGCTCTATCTGGTTGTGGCGGTCGCAAACTGGCGGAGGCTCGGCGTGGATGTTGATATTGCCCTGATGCGAACATGGGCACAGCGCGCCGGTGATTTGTTGTTGCGCTCCTATTTTAATCAGGTTTTGCCGGAACGGAAACTCGATACGAGCCTGGTGACGGCGGCTGACCGGGCGATTGAAGATTGGTTGCGTGACCAGATTGCCGAGCGGTATCCTGATCATGGTGTGCTTGGCGAGGAACGTGAGCCGGTGGGCCTCGATCGCGAGTATGTTTGGGTGATTGATCCGATTGATGGAACAAGCTCGTTTGTTTCCGGTTTGCCGATGTGGGCGGTGTCGATCGGGGTGGTGTATCGCGGTCAGCCGGTAGCTGGCGTGATCTATTTGCCGGTGCTCGGTGATTGTTATTGGGCAGTGGCTGGCGGGTTAGCGTTCTGGAATGAGGTTCCTATCCAGGTGTTGCCGCCCCATCCGCCGGCGCCGAATGATTGGATTGCTATCCCGTCAACCTTTCATCGCGCGTATACCATTCATTATCCCGGTAAAGTGCGGGTGCTGGGTTCCGTGGCGGCAGATTGTTGCTATGTGGCCCGTGGTCAGGCGATGGCGGCGCTGATTGGCCGGGCAAAGGTGTGGGATGTGGCGGCTGGATGGGTGATTGTGCAGGCGGCAGGCGGGGTGGTGCGTCCGCTCGAAGGAGAGTTGCCCGACTGGCCGACGTTGCTGCGCAAGGTGCGTCTGCCCGTTCCGGTGATGATTGGCCATCCCGATCAGGTGGCGCAGATTTGTCCGCTGGTGCGTCGAATCCAACCGTTGTAGGGTGGCGTGTCATTGGGGCAACACTGAGGGGCACGGTTGGCCGTGCCCGTTTTTGTATCTGAACGATCACGTCAGCCTTGTTGACACCGCGCCTTTCCGTTGGATACCGCCGCTACGCTTCCGCTGGTCGCTGGTAGACAGGTGGTGCCAGCTTTAGATAGATGGTCACGTATTGGGCAGCCACGCCAACGCTGCCTCAGCGAGCAGGATGCGGCGGGAGCGCTCCGGAGAGCGGTTGCTGGGTCAGCGCGGAGCGCGCGCCGAACGTTGGGAGGACCGGGATGGCGGCGGCGTGGCCAGCTTCTGCGCGCCCTCACCCCCGCCCCGCTCCCGCTGGAAGAGAGGACCAGCAGCGGGCGCTGAGGAGCGCTTCCCGCTGACGCGGGGGATTGCTGCGGGCGCTGACGCGCCCGCGCAATGACATGGATCGGGACGGCGCCACACGCTCCTGACCAGATAGAAGGATGGCACGGGCGCGCGGGAAGCGTCGCGCGCTGATCTGAAGATGATTGGACCACCTAAAGTTGGTATGACCACTATCAGCGTAATCTTAGTGGACTTCCCGCCTTTGTGGTGCGATTGCTCGCCGGCAGATGCACCTGCTCCTATGGTTACTGGTTACTGACGGAAAGGATATTCCATGGCCGTCGATCAGCGATAGGTTGCGCCGACGGCCAGCGCGCGCTCGATCAGGCTGGCGGCTGGTTGTTCGCGGAGACCGGCCTCCACGATCTGATTGGCAATGTCGAGCGCGGCAACGCCGGCTTCGCCGCTGACAGGCGGCGCGGCGCCGTGACGCACGGCTTCACAGAAACTGCGCAGTTCTTCGTACAGCGGTTCGCGCCGGGTTACTTTGAGCCGGATGCTGCGGCCTTCGCTGACGCCGATCAGGGCCAGTTCCGGCCACGCTTGACCCTGACATGAGTCGTTTTCGTAGAAAGTGAGATCCTGGGTCAGGTAGTTGGCCACAAACATGCCGCGCTCGCCAATGACGCTCAGTTCCCGGATTTTGGTTGGCGTCAGCCAGTTAATATCGAGCACGCCGATCATGCCGTTCTCAAATCGCAAGAGCGCCGAGAGCATGTCTTCATGGGTTTGATGGAGGTGACGGTGCAGTTCGACATGCATGCGGACAATTGGCGATCCGATCAGATAGTTGAGAATGTCGATTTCGTGAGTGGCCAGATCGATGACGACGCCAACATCCATGATGCGGGCTGGGAATGGCCCAATTCGTCGTGAGACGATCTGAAAGATGTTGCCAAGTTCGTGATTGTCGAGTTGCTGTTTCAGCGCGATGATCGCTGGGTTGAAGCGCTCGATGTGTCCAACGGTGAGAATGACGCCGCGCCGATGCGCTGCTTCGATCAAGAGCCATCCCTGCTCGACGGTGGCGGCGATTGGTTTTTCGATTAAGACATGCACGCCGTGCTCGATGACGGCATGCGCTACAGTGTAGTGGTATTTGGTCGGAACTACCACCGAGACCAGATCGAGGTCTTCGTTGGCCAGCATGTCGTGATAGTCGGTGTAGACTCGACAGCGGTAGATGTTGGCCAGACTGCTGACTGCCGCATAATTGGTGTCGCAGACGGCCACCAGTTCTACGTCGGGCATACTGGCGTAGACTCTGGCGTGGTTGCGCCCCATGCTGCCGACCCCAATCACGGCGGCGCGTAACGTGTGCTGTGCCATTGCTCCCCTCCCAGGTGTGCATCTTTTTTGCCTAGTAAGCGCCTTCACCCTTCAACAGGGCCGGAATCGTGCGATAGATGATCAGGATGTCCAGCCAGATCGAGTAGTTGCGGATGTAGTGCATGTCGAGCCGCACCCGATCGGCGTAGCCAAGGTTGCTCCGTCCACTGATCTGCCAGAGGCCGGTCAGGCCCGGACGCACCATCAATAAATTGTGCTGCCAGCGCCCGAAGTGGCGCATTTCACTGGCCGTGATCATGCGCGGCCCGACCAGACTCATCTGACCGAGCAACACATTCACCAGTTGCGGCAGCTCGTCGATGCTGAAGCGGCGCAACACTTTGCCGACGCGGGTAATGCGCGGATCGTCTTTGAGTTTTCCATGCGCGGCCAGTTCCTCGCGCTGTTCGGGAGTGAGACGGCTATCGCCATCGATGTGCATGGTGCGGAATTTGAAGGCGTCAAACTGGCGGTAACCGACACCCATCACGCGCCGCCGGTAGAATACGGGGCCGGGGCTGTCGAGCCTGATCAGGATGGCGGTGATCAGGAAGAGTGGTGTAAGTGCGATCAATCCGATCAGGGCGCCGAGGCGATCGATGACGGCCTTGCCGATCGCATGAGGTCCCGTCAGTCTCGTTTTGTTGAGACTTAAGAGGGGAACTGCGCCCTGCTCGCGCACCTGGACGCCGATCGTGAGCAGATCGAACAATCCCGGCGCGATCCGCACTTCAAGCTGGTTGAGCAGATCCATGGCGCCGTTGACGTTGATCAGCCGTTCGCGAATCAGGTTGGTGTCGGCAATGATAATGGTGTCAATGTTGTGTTCTTCAACCAGTTGGGCAAAATGACTGGTGGCGCCCAGGACGCGCGCTTTGTTGGGTAACACCTCGCTGCCTACAGGCAGTCGATCGTCGATAAAACCGACAATCTGCGCGCCTGCGCGTCGTTCTTCCCACAGTTGTTCGGCGATCGCGCAACCTTCATCAGTCGCGCCGATGATCAGCACTCGCTCGAGCAGATGACCACGCTGGCGCAGCCAGTAGACGATGCGACGAAAGCTAAAGCGCCAGCTCATCATGAAGCAGCAGGCAAATAGCCAGCTTATGACCAGCCAGCCGCGCGCGATGACAATGGCAGGAATAATGAAGGTTAGGAGCACCACCAGGATCATGCCTTTGCTGGCGGCATTGAGGATCTGGCTATATTCGTGGGTGCCGTTGAAGATTGCGGTGAGCTGGTAAAGGCCGTGCAGCTTGAAGATGATCAGCCAGCATGGCACTAACATTGCGATCAGGATGGTGTAGAACTCTGGCTGCATTGCGCCTTCGGCGAAGATGGGCAGGTTGCTGAAGAATCGCACAACGTAGGCGAGCGCAAAACTGATGGTGATGACAAGGGCGTCGCCAAAGATGAGCGCGATGATCAGGAAGCGGCGCTTTTGCTGGAGCGCTGGTCGATCGGTTGTGACCGGCAGCTTTGAAGCCAGTTCAATGCTGGTCGTGCTCATCATTACCTCACACGGATACAGGTATAGCGGTTGGCGACGGCTGGCTGATTAATGGTCGAATCTGTTCGGCGACAGAGCGGGCGAAGGCGCAGACCGACTCGCCATTCGTAAGCTGCGGGTAGATCTGACCGGTGTTGGCCAGGAACAGCCCGGCAATGTCAGTCGTGACCGGTGGGATAAGGTCGGTCGCGCCAAGCGGGTGAATTGGTTCGACGTACCGCTCGCGCCCGATGCGGATAGCGGCAATCTCATCGTCGCGCAGGTCGGGAAACATCTGGCGGAGATAGCCGAGAAACGTGTTTTGTAGTTCGTCGTCGGGCATGCGAGCGTAGGGACTGTTCGCCGCAACATATTTAGGCAGGTAGACGAGATGATAGCCGCCAACATAGCGCGGATCGATGAGATTGGTCGTTTCGATCACGCCGGTGAAGGGAATGCGCTCATCGGTGATGTTGAGGGTATAGTACGGGGTGAGTTTGCGCCGTAAGACGATTAGCATGCACACAATGCCGAGAAAGCCGTCGAGCTGCCCCCAGCGCGCGTTGACGCTGGCCGCTTCGGGCGGGAGCAGGCGGCGCGCGATTGGCGTCTGCGCGGTTATCACGACGTGATGGGTTGGGATTTCCTGACCATTGACTACCAGACCGGCGATGCGCCCGGCGTCGATCCGTAGTGTCTCAATGGTGGCGTTGAGCTGGATCTGGCCGCCGCGCTGCCGGATTGCTGCGGCCAGCGCATCGATCAATTCCTGATAACCGTTTGGCAAATAGCACATCAACTCTTGACTGCCGCCTTTGGTGCGTGTGTCGGTGGTGCGAACCAGGCGCGACCAGATATAGGTTGCCGGCACGTGACTGTAGTCGCCATCGAATTTGGCCCGCAGCAAGGGTTCCCAGACATGGCGAACGGCGCGTTCGCCGCTAAGACGGGTGAGCCATTCGGTGACCGGAATCTGTTCAAGCTGGCGCCAGTCTTTGATCCGACGGCAGGCCAGGATGGTGTAGGCCAGCCGGAGACGATCACTGAGGCGAAGGGGTGGGAAGCGCAGGAATTCGAGCGGCGTTGACATCGGGTAGATGGCGCCGTTGTGGTAAAACCCCATTTTGGTAGCCGTATAGCGCAGGCGCTGGCGCAGACCAAGTTCGTCGAACAGGTTCATCAAGGTGCGATCGCTGCTGAGGATGGCGTGATAATAGCGATCACATTCCATGCCGTTGAGTTCGGCGAACCTGGTTCGCCCCATTAAGCCGCCGAGCGTGGCTGCGCGTTCCCACACGCGCACGGTTGCCCCGCGCTTGAGCAGTTCATACGCGAGGCTAAGCCCTAAGATGCCTCCCCCAATGATATCGACCATTCCTCCCCCCTGTGTATGGTTAATCTCACGCTCATCCAGCCACGACTGCCTCGGTAACCGTGAGCGCATTCACAGCCGCAGCGATCTGGCGCAGATCGGCTTCGCTCAATGCCGGATGGACGGGCAGCGCAATCACTTCACGCGCGATCTGATTGGCGACGGGTGTGTCGGCTTCGATCCCCAGTTTCTGATACAGCGGCTGCTGTGGGATCGGCAGTGGGTAGAAGATGGCCGTGCCAACTCCGGCGGCGTTTAACTGCCTGATCGCCTCATCACGGTTGGTGGTGACGCGGATGGTGTACTGATGGAAGACGTGGCGAACCTCTGGCCGAACCTGTGGCGTGATCACCGCCGGATGGCGAATCGTCTGGTTGAGAAAGGCGGCATTGGCGATGCGCTGGCTGGTAAACCGTTCACATTTGGCCAGTTGAGCGCGCCCAATTGCAGCTTGCAGATCGGTCATGCGGAAGTTGTAGCCGAGCAGCTCGTGGTAATAGCGCACGCGGCTGCCGTGGTTGCGCAAGAGGCGGAGGCGGTAGGCAATGGCCGGATCATTGGTGGTAATCATACCGCCTTCGCCACTGGTCACGTTTTTGGTGGCATAAAGCGAGAAACAACCGGTGCCAAAGCTGCCGACCGGCTGACCGCGGTAGGTTGCGCCGATGGCCTGGGCCGCATCTTCGATGACTGCAAGATGATGCCGTTCAGCCAGGTTCATAATGGGCGCCATGTCAGCCGGTTGACCGTAGAGATGCACCGGCATGATCGCGCGGGTGCGTGATGTGATAGCGGCTGCGATCTGATCGGTGTTGAGATTGTACGTGTGCGGATCGATGTCTACAAAGACCGGTGTTGCGCCGGTCATCAGAATGCTGTTGGCGGTAGCGATAAAGCTGAAAGGCGTGGTGATAACTTCATCGCCCGGCCCGATATTGTGAGCCAGGAGCGCCAGGTAGAGAGCGATCGTGCCGTTCATGACTGCGACCGCGTAACGGGCGCCGCACACAGCGGCAAATTCGGCCTCAAAGCGCTCAACCTCCGGGCCTTGCGCGATGATGCCCGAGCGCAATACCGCCAGCACTGCCTCTTCTTCTTCCTGCCCAATCAGCGGGCGCGCCACTGGTATCATCGCGTTTCTCCTACGGCTAGCTCCTGCAGGACGACAGGTTGGAGCGTTTCGGCAATCTGGCGGCCCAGATTCACGGCCAGCGCGTGGCAGATGATGCTGTGAATGTCTTCGACCAGGGGCATCAGGTAATTATTCACCCGCACGCCGATCTGGGCCAGTCGGTACAGTCGTCCGCCATCGAAACCGGTGATCCCGATTGTCACAGCGCCGACGACGTTGCCCCATTCAATTGCGCGCACTACATTGGCGGAGTTGCCGCTGCCCGAAATGGCCACGATCACATCGCCATCTCGGTAGAGCGCGCGCAGTTGCTCGACGAACACGTTGGCGTATTCAGTGTCATTGGCCCAGGCGGTGATCAGCGGCACACTATCGGTGAGGGCCAGCGCGCGCACACGGCGCGCTCCTTGATTGATCGTCAGCTTGACCAGATCACAGACGAAGTGTGAGGCTGTTGTTGCACTGCCGCCATTGCCGCAAACGAAGATTGTGGCATCACGCTGGTATGCAGCCCAGATCGCATCGGCAACGCGATTGATCTCTGCTTCCGGCACCTGCTCCAGTGTCTGCCGGGTTTCGGCAAAATACGCGCTCAGACTCTTCATGTCCCTCCCCCTTGGTTTCAATGAATGCGGTTGTTGGCGCGCGTGGCAAGCGTTATGAACGGGCAACCATGAGCATCCCGGCGCAAATCACGATCACCCCGGCTGCACGCAGCGGATTGACCTGCTCGTGCAACACCAGCCATGCCAGCAGGAAGATGATGATGTGGTTGAGACTGACGAAGGGGTAAGCGACACTTAGCTCGATCCGCGAAAGAGTGACCAGCCAGAAGAAAGTGCCGATCCCGTATACGAGCAGACCTCCAATCACCATCGGCGAGGTGATGATGCGTCCAATGATACCCGGTACCGTCTCTACGCTCAGGGCGAGCGGCCCCATGGCTCCCATTCCCTGCTTGAGCATCATCTGGCCAATGACGCCAAGCGCCGTGGCGATCAGGATCAGCATAATGGTGCCGGTGGTCATTGCCCGAAACCCCTTTCTTGGCGGTGCGCTCTCTTCGGCCAGCGCGGCGACGATCGCTCGTTCTTCAATCTGTTGCATTGATCCCCCCTTATCGCGCTGGCCGCTTCAATGGCCGCGCGGCAGTGCCTTTGCGCGCGGTTGACTCAACAGGCGCCGACGTAGAATGCCTGCCATGTAGCGCAGATGGGTTTTAGTGATCTGCCAGACCCGCGCCTTCGATTGACCGTATTGCCGTACCCGTAAGGTGGCTGGATATTCGGCGACCCGGTAACCATGCAACAGCGACTCCACCAGCCATTCGGTTACCATCAGGAAACCATCGGCCTGGGTGGTGATTTGCTCAATCACATGCCGCCGACAGGCACGGAAGAGCGCGGTGTAGGTGTGAATGCGCGGATTGACGAGCAGTCGGTAACAGAGTGACGCTGATTTGCTGATGAAGACGCGGTAGGCAGGAACGCATTCGACGCCGCCGCCTGGATGGTAGGGCGATGCGGTGACCAGATCAATCTCAGGTGTCAGGCGATCGAGCAACGCCGGGATTTCGCTGAACGGATATGTGCCGTCACTATCGCAAGTGACAATCACGTCGCCAGTTGCGTGGGCAAAGCCGGTGCGCAGAGCTGCGCCAAGGCCGCGATTGACGGCATGATGGACGATCACGGTGTCTGGCCAGTCGCTAAAGGTTTGTTCTAGCAATCGGCCAGTTTCATCGCGGCTGCCGTCATTGACCAACACCAACTGCACTCGCTTGTGCTCGCGCAGCAACGCCAGCGCCTGTGACAGGCGGTCGCGCATGGCCGCCATACCCTCAGCTTCGTTGTAACAAGGAATAATGATCGACAGATCGTATGTAGACACATCCTGTCTCCTGCCTGAGTTATGATGCGGTCGGCACTGGTGTCGATGTGGTGTGAACGATGGTTCAATTATCTGTCGTGAAGCTAACGATGGCTTAAATATCGGCGGAATCCAGATGACGATTTATTTAGCGCAAACGATGCATTGTCGTTTCGGTTGCCTGCGCATAGCAGGCTTCCAGTCGGCGCGCGCTCTGCTGCCAGTTGTGATGTTGTTCGACGTAAGCCCGCCCGGCAGCGCCGATGCGTTGTCGCTGCTGGCGATCGGCCAGCAGGGTGATGATGGCGTTGGCAAATGCTGCCGGATCATCGGCGACGATCAGGTCGCGTCCGGGTTCAACTTCCAGCGCCACCGTAGACTGGCGCGTGGTAATAACGGGGGTGGCGGTGGCCATCGCTTCCAGCACTTTGTTTTGCACGCCAACCCCGTAGCGAATCGGCGCTACCGCGATAGCAGCCTGGGCCAGATAGGGGCGCAGGTCAGGCACAGCGCCGGTAACCGTCACGCGCGGATCGCGCGCATACGCGCGCAGGTGCGGCCCCGGCTCGGCTCCGGCCAGCGTGACCGCCACATCGGCGCGTCTGGCCCATACCAGCGGCATGATCGTCTCAATGAGATAGCGCGCTGCCGCCTCGTTGGCGTGATAGCTCATCTTGCCGGTAAAGATCAGGGTGTTGGGCTGGCGCGCTACGGCTGGCGCGGGTTGAAAGTAGCTTAGATCGACGCCGTTGGGAATGACGGTGATCGGGCAGCCTCCCGGCTGGCTCAGGGCGCGCTGAAGCGTCTCTATTGCCCAGCGATCTTCTGGTGACGTGACCGTAATGGCGGTGAAGCGATGAGGATATGCCGCTTCGTAGTGACGGGTGCGGGCCAGATCGATCAAGGCGCGGATGCGACTGCTCAGAGCGCTTCCGCGGCGCAGTGTTCGCTCGAAAAGCAGGCTAATGCTATCGACAGCATCGAGCAGCGCGGGCGGCTGCTGGTGTGCTCGACGTAAAGCGGCGCGCACTATTTCAGCAGCGCGGAGATGCTCGATATGGATGAACTGATAGTCATCCATATCAATGGCGCTGGTCACTGCCTCGACCATGGCGGGAATCAGACAGTGGGCGGCCTGTAGGGGCAGCTTACCGGGCACGGCGCGCAGATAGGCCAGCAGATGATCCATTCGCCGCACCGGCACCGCAATCACGCGCTGACAGAATGAACGCAGATCGGTCAACGCAGCGGGATTGTCGGCGACGCATACCAGCGTGATCGCATGGCCGCGCTCTGCCAGATGGCGAATGAACTGGTAGGGCCTGACCCGGATCAGAGAAGGGGTGTATGGCGCAACGAACAATATCTGCATCATGGCTTTCCTACCGGTAGTGAGCTGGTCTTTCGCAGTGCGGCAGCGTAGAGTGCGTCGATCGCGGGGCAGACCACGCGCCAGTCGTAGCGTTGCTCGGCAACACGCCGGCCTTGCGCTGCCAGTTGCCGGCCCAGTGCCGGATCGTGCAGCAGGCGGATCAGGGCCTCGGCAAAGGCCGTTGGTGTGTCGCCGACCAGCAGGTGTTCCCCTGGGGTGAGATCGATTCCTTCGTAGCCGATCGTGGTTGAGACAATGGGGAGGCCGCGCGCGAGCGCTTCCAGAATCTTGACCCGCATGCCGCCGCCGGCATGCACCGGCACAATAAGTGCGGCAGTCCGTTCAAGATACGGACGTGGATCGGCAACGTAGCCGGGCACGTCGATGGCCGGGTTGGCCGCAAGCTGACGCACGGCGGCGGGTGGGCGCGCGCCAACCAGCGCTACGCGGGCATGGGGCACCGCCCGCTGCACGATGGGGAAGACCTCGCGCGCAAACCAGAGCACGCCATCGACGTTGGGCGGCCAGAACATGGTGGCCATGCTGAGAATGGTGTCAGGGGTTTCGTGACGTTGGATCGGCGCTTCGCCCAACGCATCAATCGCAATCGGGATGATCGCGGTTGGCGGCAGTTCCACTCCCACTTCGTTAGCGGCCAGTTTGAGAAAAGCGTAATCTGGTTCGCTCACTGCCAGCATGCCATCAAAACGCGCGCACAGCCGCGCTTCGGCGCGCCGCAGACGGCGGGCTTCAAGCTGCAACCCGATCCGACGCACCAGATCCGAACGGGCTGCCATGCGGGCCACAATTGTCCAGACTGCATTGTGTTGGTCGATGATGCGGGCGCCAGCCGGCAGATCAACGGCAAATGGGGCCATGTTGAGTTGATCGGCGTGGATGATGTCGAAGTGTTCACCGGCGGTGAGTCGGTGGAGCAGGCGGCGAAGTTCGGGTGAGGCATCCCGGCTGAGAATGAACGAGGCTCCGCTCAGGGCGCTGGTCAGCAGAAATCCGGCGTCTTTCCAGCGTGATCGCTGGAAGGGCACGGTATACACCTCACGACAGATGCGACGCAGTGATTCGGCATGCGCGCGTTCCTGCGGTGTGCGCACCAGTGAGACTAGCGTCACCTCGTGGCGCTCACACAGGTATTGCAACACATTGTAGGTTTTAATCTTGGGGCCGCTATCGGGCGGATAGGGCGCCACCAGCGTGAGCATAAGGATTCGCATTCATTCACCTCGCAGAGGATGGCGACGCCGGGGCGACCGGCGCGTGGCGCGCAGCTTCCGATTCGGTTGTTTCGAGTGGGCGGAGCAGCAAACCCGCGCCGATGATGACGATAACCAGCAGTGGGATCAGGCTCGCCGGGCCTTCCAGGCGCGCGATCATGCCGAGATTGCGGGCAATGTCACCGTTTGCCCAGGCCGGGATGACATAGCCCGACCATGTGGCGCGGATGGCATCGCTGGGAAAGAGCTGAGTGGCGGTGGCTTCGACCCACACCAATCCGAACGAGAGGGTGATCAGACTGAGCGCGCCAATCCGCCAGGCTATCTGCTCCCACAGCCGACCGATCAGGATTGCGGCAGGGAGGGCAAGAAACGGAATGAGCGGCACGATGTAGCGCGGCCCGGCAGCGAAGCCGCCCCACCACATGATCGACGATCCGTAGAAGAGCAGGAAGACCAGCGGCACAACGAGGAAGACCAGCCATTCGGCCCGCTGCGCGCGCCAGCGCCAGCCGAGCCAGTAAGCGGGAACGGCGAGCAAGAGCCACGGCGCCCGGAAGAAGAGACCGCGAAATTCGCTGAAGGTAAGGCCCCACAGCGCCTCCCATTGCGGCGCAGTCAGACTCATGAAGCCGGTGTGATGTTGCTCTTGCCAGAGCGCAGAGTAGGCATAGCCGATCGGCCATGGCGTGCCGAAGGCAGCCAGATCGTAGGCGATCAGTAATGCTCCGGGCAGCGCGCCACCGAGGATAAGCGCCGGCAGCCAGCGCCAGCCACGCCGGTAGAGCGCATAGAGACCGATGATGCCGGCGGCTGGCGCAGCCGGGTATTCGCTGATGACTGCCCATCCCAGGAGCAGGCCGCAAAGCGCGCCGCTCGCGAATGGCGACCAGCGCATTGGCGGTGACCAGGCCAGCGCAAAGGCGGCAAAGAGGATGGTGGCCACCAGTTGATGGGCGTAAAAGTTGCCGGCATAGGGCGCGGCACTGGTGGCCAGTCCGTAGGCCAGTGCGCCGATGCTCGCCGGAACCGGCGCGATGGCGAGGCGACGCAAGACCAGATAGAAGAGTCCTCCGCCCAATGCTGCCGGCAAGGCGACCACGATGACGGTCAAAAGATACTGCACCAGCGCAAAGCGAATTTTGTCAGTCGCGAGACCACTGCCTTCGGGGTTGAGAGTGCCAGCGAAGCGAATGCGCAATCGTTCCATCTGCGCCTGCGCGAGCGGCATGTCTAGCGCTGGCCGCAATGCGGCGTAAACCGGCACGCCCAGGAATGATAATCCCGGCGGCTTGTCGGTGTAGGCATGACCTGCGAAGAGCGCATAGTCGCCGGTGTTTGCGACGTAGCGGTCGATGCGTGGAGTGCCATCGTCAACCAGCGCCAGCACCAGATTCAGGCGCGAGTTCTGATTCCAGTCTGACCAGCGAGGCAAGACGTAGATGTAGCAGCAGAACAGCAGCGCAACAATCAGCCAGAAACGGCGCATAACGGGCACCTTCCTCAATCAGGGTGAGATCCGACGCCAGAGCGCGTATGGTCCGGCGCTGGCGATCAACTCGTAATCGCGCTTGAGCGCATCATCTGAATAGATGCCGGTGTACGCGCTGAAAGGGCCGGTTAACACATACGGCGGTTCGGCAGCCAGTCCGTCGTAGTGGATCGGCGGCCCGCCCAGCCAGGCCTGGCGCACCGCGCTGTCGAGCAATTCGGTGGGGACGTAGTGGTAATTGTGGTCGGTGAAGACGGCGAGTTCCGGTTCCCAGGTTTCGATTAGTTCACTGATCGGGACATGCTGGTTGAGCAATGCGGCCATGCGGTGCGCCGAATCATCAGGGCTGAGCACAACCCGAGCGGTCAGGAAAAGGGAAAACCCGATTGCCAGCGTCAGATACGCGCCGGTGACCAGAGCCAGCCATGGTTGGCGCTTACGAACCAGCCAGCCGATCAGATCACCGATCATACGGGCCACTGCTGGCGCGCCCAGCACGACTGCGGGGAAGGCGTACCGTGGCCAGCCGAGCGAGGTGAGATACCAGCCCAGCCAGAGTGTGGCGAACAGCGTTGGCGCCAGTTCAGCGAAGGCGAGCGGGCTGCGTTGACGGCAACGCCAGAGACTATACAGCAGCGCCGGAATGAGTAATCCGCCATATACCTGGATCAGATAGCGAGCGGCGCGCGCGCTGGCGCTCAGATCAAAGACGAAGATCGCGCCGCCAGCGGCCTGACGAGTCTTGGCCAGATTGGCGCTGAAATCAGTCGGGCCAAGAAATGCCAGCATAATCAGCATCCAACCTGCAAAGAAGCTGCCAGCTAGCAGTGGCGGCGCGAGGCGGGTCCACCAATCGCCTACCCGAAAGACGCGCCAGTCGAGGAAAGCGAGCAGGCACAGGCCAGGCATGACGATCAGCGCAAACTGGTTCTTCGTAATCAGGGCCAGCCCGAAGCCGACTCCGGCCAGTAGCGCCAACCAGGGTCGGCGCTGCGGATGCAGGATGGCGCCGGTGTAGGCGAGCAGACCTGCTCCCAGCCAGGCCAGTCCTGGCACTTCGCCCAGCACTTGTCGCCCGTACTCGATCATGCCCTCAAAACCCCGCGTGCGTGAAGCCAGCAGGAGGAGCAAAGTCAAGAGCGCCAGTCGGCTGCCATGCAAGCGGTGCGCCAGCAGGTAGAAGATCAGCAGGGCCGCGAACAGGTACACGACAATCACAAGCCGGGCAGGGAGCAGATCCACGCCAGAGAGCTGAAAGACCAGCGCCACCGGCAACATGACGGTTGGGCCAACGCCGATGGTCGGACCAAAGTAGCGAAATCCTTCACTGCTGATGTCAGCGTAGACGCCGTAGCGCACCAGCGTTTCCGGCACGTGCAGATGCGATCCTTCATCAAACCACGCGCGGGGCGCGTAGGGTAGGTTCACCAGCGCAAGCAGAGCGATCAGGACGATCAGGAGCAGCGTTGCCGCGCGCTCACCAAATTGGGTAAGCGCTGTTGCGAGATGCGTTTGCCGGGTGGCAAGCAGTTTGTTCATGACCTTCCCCGCGCAGACAATGAAGTTTCCGGGCACGGAGAGAAGGTTCACCGTGCCACTCTGCAATGATGGCAGACTACTGCTCGTGATATGGAGCTACATCGTGCCGCTGCCGCTGAGCCGGCGCAAACCTTCGTTACGCAGGCTGCCGCCGATCCATTTCAGGTGATTGACGCCGATTTGCCAGAGCTGCCCCCACGTCTCCGGGTTGGATGCGCCCTTGAGAAACGTCATGATCGGGCGAGGCCGTAACGACCACTCGCGAGCGGCGCGTTTGGCCCAGTATTCCAGATCGGCTGAACTGAGGTGGGGATAGTTCAAGACGGTGTGGGAATACATATCGTAGTCTTCCCACTGGTTCATCTTGATCCAGCCATTGGCAACGGCCTCGTAGTAGAATGGCGTGCCGGGGTACGGCGTTGCAATGTGGAAGAGCGCAATGTCAAGCGGCAGTCGCTTCGAGAGCGCGATCGTCTGCTGGATCGTCTCGACCGTCTCACCCGGCAGGCCAATGATGAAATAGCCCCAATTCATAATGCCGGCGCGGTGACTGGCAGCAATCGTCTCTTCAATCCGCTTTACCGTCGTGCCTTTGCGCGCTCGCTTGAGCACCTCTTCACTGCCGCTCTCAAGTCCCCAGGCAATCATGAAGCAGCCAGCCTTCCGCATCAGGCGCAGTTCGTCTTCGTCAACGAAGTCAACCCGGCTATTGCAGCTCCAGCGCAGCTTCAAACCCTCTTTGATAATCGTGTGGCAGAGGTCGTAGACAAACTCTTTCTTCACGGTGAACAGGTCTGCCTCGAAGTGGATATGATGCATGCCCATCTCTTTGAGCATGATCATCTCTTGCAAGACGTGGTGTGGGCTGCGATGGCGCACGCTCGACTGGTAGGTCACGTGCTTGATGCAGTAGCGACAACCGGCGGGGCAGCCGCGGCTGGTAAGCACGAACGTGTAGGGACCGCCGACGATCGGCACTTTGTAGCGCTGCCACGGCAACTGATCGTGGAGCGGGATCGGCAGGGTGTCGAGGTCTTCGATGAAGGGGCGATCGGGGTTGATCTGCACCTCACCGTGTTCATTGCGGAAGCCGACGCCAAGGGTTTCGCGCAAAGCTCTGGCGATGAGGTTTGGATGCACACCCAAAAAGCGCCCGCGTGTGGTCAGGTACGAGGCATCGGGGAACGGCAGCTTCCGCCAGGGCGCAGTCAGATCGGGATTGCCGACCGGAACGGTCTCAGTAGCGTGCTCTTGCTCAACGACGCGATCGATCGTGCGAATGACATCGACAATCGTCAGTTCTGGCTCGCCGCGCACGACAATATCGAGGGTCGGGTATGACTCCAGCGTCTCACGAGTCATCGGAGTGACGTGGGTGCCGATGGCCATAGTGATCGTGCCAACCGCCTTGCCGATGAATGTCGTGCGCATGTCGTTCGTCAGCGTGGGCGCGGTCGCATGAATGATCATGTAGCGCGGTTTTTTTTCCCACATGTACTTCTCGAACGACTTCCAATCCATCATCAGGCCGATGGCGTCGATTACCTCGACGGTGTAGCCGGCCTCTTTCACGACAGCCCCGATCTGAGCGAGCGCCGTTTGCGGCCAGATAATGCCATCGCGGGTGCGTCGACCGACGCGGGCGATGTCGCGCAGAAAGAGATCGCCGTCGGGCGATGGCGGGTTCAGCACCAGCACATCGAGGCGTGGCGTCTTTTCGCGGGGCATCTCGACAAAGCGAATCTCGCCCGCGCGTTCATTCGGCTTGGCCGGCGCAACCAGTTTAATCCCGGATGGTTTGTCGCCGGGGGCTTGCCGACGGGGAGTCTGTGGTGTCTCCTGCTCGCTCATACGTTGTATCTCCTTGAGTGCGTGTCGTTAATCCAGTGCCGCTGATCGAAGCAGGAATGCGGGCAGGATTGCTGCGGCGATACATCTTCAATATCCGCGGCCCAAACGAAAGCTGAAGACCGTGGATAGCCATACCGATGGTGATGATGACAAAACCGGTGTTGATCACCGGGCCGACAATGAGATGCAGCGGGCGGTTCCAGTGTGCGATCTCCAGCCCGAACAGCACATCGATCGCATGGTGCAGTTCAACCGCGACGTGCTTTTCGTATTCGTACCCAAGACCAAACAGCAGCGCTGTGAAGAGCCAGACTGCATTGGCGCGCGATGCCTCGCGGTAGAGACGAATGCTGAACATCAACGCCGCGATGAGCGCAACCATAATCGGCCAGTTATGACTGATCAGCACGATCAGGTAGCCCAGCACATAATGGCTTTGACCCAGATTCTGTTCACTCCACGTGAAGAATTGCTCCAAGGCGCGTCTCCTACGCAGTCTGCGGCGCAGGCTCACCTGCTGTCACCAGTGGCGAATATGTCCAGTTCAAATCGGCTTCCTGCTCGCTTTCGCGGCGACTCAGCTCGGCCAGCACACGCGCAAGACCCCACGCGCTGACCAACTGCACGCCCATCAGCACCAGCATGGCGCTGACCACTGGCGCAAACCATGAATTGGTCAGCGCTGGATTGGTCAGGTCGAAGGCAACGGCAGCAATGTAGGTAGCGATGCCGCCAACCATCGCCAGCAGACCGAGCCACCAGTAGTGGCGTTCGATCCGTCGTCCATTGCCACGGCGGCCAAACAATCCCTGCCGAATCGCTCGCTTATGGAAGAGCGCGACCAGATAGCTGAACGAGGTGCCCGTAGTGTAGAGCGTAACGCCGGCGACAGCCAGCACCATCGCGCCGAAGAGTTGCGGAAATGACCAGCCGGCCAGCATGCCGAGCGCCATGCCGGCGCTCTGTAGCAGGACGATCAGCAGCGCTGCAAGCAGCAACGCCAGTCCAATGCCGCCAAAGATGCGCACCGGATTGTAGGTCAACGCCGTCCAGACAATCGATTTAGTGAACCGCAACCCATCGCGGATGACGTGCAGCTTGCTGCGTCCCGATCGCTCCTTGTAGGGAATCGGGATCTCAACCATCCGCAGCCCCTCGTGGAGAGCGCGAGTGCTCATCGCCGGGGTGAAATCGAGCGTGTTGGGGAGTGGATAGATGACCGGTAAAATCGAGCGGCGCAAAACGCGCTGACCGCTGGCGCTGTCGCTGATACGAATGCCGGCGACCAGTGAGAGCATCGTAGCGAAGATCGTGTTGCCAATCCGACGCACGAGCGGCATCTCGCTGTGCGCGCCGGCCATGCGGCTGCCGATCACGATGTCAGCGCCGGCCAGCGCCGCCTGGCACATCGCGGGAAAGTATTCGGGCGGGTAGGTGCTGTCGGCATCGAGAAAGCCGATCAATTCGCCGCGAGCCTGGCTGAAGCCGGTCTTGAGCGCGCCGCCGTAGCCGCGGTTTTGTTGTCGGATCAGGCGCACCTGATCGCCAAACTCCTGCACAATCACGGCGGTGCGATCCTGTGAACCATCGTCAACCACAAGGCATTCAAGGTCATCAACACCGACCGCTTGCAAGGCCGGGCGAATCGCCAGGACGCGCTCTACAATCGCTGCGATGCCGTCTTCTTCGTTGTAGGCCGGTATGACAACCGAAAGCATGGTCATACGTTCCCCTCCCCTCGTTCTTGCTGCTGGTGTTGCTCAGTACACCGGCATGGTCAATTGTTCCAACGGCAACGGATCGGTGCGCAGGTTGCGCACCACCCGGGCCGGATTGCCCACGGCCACGCAGTAGTCGGGCACATCTTTCGTGACGACTGCGCCAGCGCCGATGACAACATGCTTACCAATCGCAACCCCGTCGAGAATGATGGCGCCACTGCCAATCCAGGAGCCGTCGCCGATGGTGATGCCCTGCGCAGTGATGCCCTGCATGCTGATCGGGCGGGTGGTGTCGTGGAAAACGTGATTGACCGCCAGAACCTGCACCAGCGTGCCGAGATAGACATCGTCACCGATGGTGATGCCGCCCTGACCGCGCAGGATGCAGCTCTCGCCGATCAATGACCGTTGCCCAATCGTGATATGGCTGTGCGGCAGATTGCGAAAGTTGTAGACGTGCAGGATGGCGTTCTTCATCACCAGGCTGCCATCGCCGATGCTGATCCCGCCTGGACAGGCGTGCAGGTAGACGCCGTGATCGAGATACACGCCGCGCCCCAGTCGCACGTTGTCGGCGAAACGAATGCGCACGCCATCCTCGATCGCGACGATCCCATTCATGCGCATCATTGCCCGATAGGCAATAGCGCGCAGCCCAATCCCGATCAACCCGGGCACCCAGCCGAAACAGCTTTGCAGAAGCTGCTCGCCCACGTAGCGCGGCAGCGTGCTGGCCTGACGACTAAGGTAGAGACGCAGTTGATCGGACATGCTTTCCATCCTGCGCTAAGCGTTGTTCGTTGCTGGACAATGCCAGCATAATGGTTGGGGCTGAACATTGACTAACTGCTGATAGGTGTAACTGTGACAAAAAAGTTATCTCTCAGAGCGCTGCGGCCATGACCGATACAGCGCGCTCGGTGGCGCCGCTGATGATCGGCGAGCGGGCGGCGCGGAGTTGGGTCAGACCGGCAGGACTGAGCCATGAGGCAGCGCCTTCCAGAATGCTCTCGTAGCGATTGCCGATCAGCACAGCAACTCCGGCATCGATCAGGTAGCGCCATTCGGTCTCGTTACGCACCAGCAGAATCGGGGTGCCGAGCACTGCGGCTTCTTCCTGCAAGCCGCCGGAGTCGGTGAGCAGAGCCTGCGCCGACTGAACCAGACATAACGTGTCGAGGTATCCCAGTGGTCGGGTCGCCAGGATGCGTGGCGAGAGCTGCAATCCCTGTCGTTCGAGCGCTGCGCTGGTGCGCGGATGCACGGGAAAGACTATCTGGTACTGTTCAGCCAGCTCATTCAGCGCGCGCACGATGCCGGGCAGCGTGGCTGGTTCAGTGTTTTCAGCCCGGTGCAGGGTCAGCATCACATAGCGCTGTGGCGTTAGTTCCAGTTGCTGAAGGATAGCGCGCTGGGCTGCGCGCTCCCGATGGCACAGGGCTGCATCAATAGCGGTAGAGCCGATGACATGGATTCGCGCTTCAGGCAGGCCTTCGGCGCGTAGATTGGCGGCAGCGATCTCATCTGCGGCCAGCAGAATCTCGGCGATATGATCAACAATGATCCGGTTGAGTTCCTCTGGCATAGCCCGATTGAACGAACGCCCGCCTGCTTCCAGATGCACGACCGGCATCCCCAGTTTCGCCGCGCAGAGCGCGCCGGCCATCGTGGTGTTGGTGTCGCCCTGCACCAGCACGAGGTCAGGTCGTTCGTCGAGCAGGATCGGTTCGAGCCTGGACAGAATACGCGCGGTCTGCTCGCCGTGCTGGGCGGAACCAACACCGAGGGTGTAGCGCGGCTTCGGCAGGTTGAGTTCTTCAAAGAAGATCGCATCGACTTCGTAGGAATAGTGCTGGCCGGAATGCACCAGAATGTGATCGAAGCGTTGTTCGAGCAACGGAATCAGCGGTGAGAGCTTGATAATCTCTGGTCGGGTACCGAGAACGGTCAGGACGCGGGTCATTGGTACGTCTCCTCGTATTCGAGCTGAATGCCGTAGTAGCGTTGCAGAAAGGTGCAGAGGCTGTCGAGCAGCGGCGTGTGACGATGACTGCGCCGGTTTGTCACCAGATCGAGCCAGAGTGTGCCCGGCGCCGGTCGCCAGCCTGCCCGGCAATTGAGCCAGATCACCGATTGCGCCGGATCAATTGCGGGGAGATCGCCGGTGGCGGGCACGATGACAATCTGGTCGAGGCGGCGGCCTGTCTGAACCGTGGGATGGGGGCGTTCAGTCAGGCAGCGCAGGTCGCCATGGGCGCTGGCGATAGCGAGAAAATGGCGCACCATCTGCTGGGCGATGGCTTCCAGACGGCGCGGGGTGATGGCGCGTTGCAGCCGACTCATCGTATTGACGACCTGAGCCGGATTGCCTTCAACGATCGAGCCGCCAGGAATGTCGCCGCTGACCACCGCCCGCGAGTTCACAAAACTGTTATCGCCGATGGTAGCGCCGGGATGAAGAAAGACCCCCGCGGCGCACCAGACGCGGTTGCCAATGGTAACCGGCGCAAAGCGAACCCAGTAGCCTTCACTGTAGGGCAAAAAGGAGCCATGCGTGTAGATCATGCAACGCGCTCCCAGCGCGCTCCAATCGCCGATCCGCACCTCTTCCTCGGTGTTGATCAGCGACTGCGGGCCGATGTAACTGTGGTCGCCAATGCGTAAACCGGCAGCGCCATAAATGAGGGTGAAGCTGCTGATGATGCTGTAGCGCCCGATGCTGAGGTCGCCGTCGCAGTGAATGATCGTCAGGGCGCGAATTGCGCTGTGATCACCGATCCTGATGTGACGACCCATCAGCGTGGTGAACCAGCCAATCGAGACGCCGCGACCGATCTGGGCGCCGCAGCCGATGCGCAGGATGGCCGGCTTGAGCGCTGGCGGCGCCAGAAAGACGAGCAGAAAGATGAGGGTACGCAAGAGTTTCATTGTCTGCTGGCTATCCGGTTGAACAAGATTGGGCCGCAACAAGCGCGGCGCGCGTGGCGTCAGTGTCGAGACCGATGCTGGCGGCTGCGATCCGGTCGGCGCGCGCCAGCCAGTGTCTGGCGATGGTCAGCGGCGTGGCGAACCAGACTCCGCCTCGTGTTGCCAGATCTTCCCAGAGCGCGCGGTAGGTGGCGGCCCATCCTGGAAAGAGTGCCTCATCGTAGACATAATCATGCACATCTACCAGCAGCAGACCGGCCTGCCGGATTACGGTCTCGCGCAGCTCTCCGAGCAGAGCTGCGGGCGAACCGGGATTGAATGGTTTCTGTCCGAAGAGATGGTCGTCCATCCATCCGGTAGGCAGTTGCAAGGTGCGGATCGGGCGACGCAGGTCGCGATGCCATGGGAAGAAGGGCCAGACACTACTTCGCCGCCAGCCGAGATAGCGGTTGTGGGTTAAAGAAGCATCGTAGCAGAAGCCGGTTTGCTCGTGCAGCAGCAATGTCTGTTCTGGCGACTGCGGATCAAGATGCCAGTAGTGGTGTCGATTGCCATCGATCGGTTGACCGCTCACCGCCGCCAGCCGCGCGCGTTCAGCGGCCAGCATCGCGCCATCCATGCCGGCATCGTAGCTGGCATGCAAACCGATTTCCCAGCCGGCGGCGCTGAGTTCACGGAAGAGCGCGCGGAACTGCGGCGCGGTCACATCATAAAATGGATCGGGACGACGGGTGGCATATTCGATCAGCGACCCTTTGCGGGCGACAAAGTAGAAGGCCGAACGCGCGCCGAGGCGCGCTTCTACATCCATCCATGAGCGAAAATGCCAGTGCGCGCGCTGACCGGTGAGCACATCGAGCGCAGCGCCCAATCCCTTGATCCCCTGACGGTGGATGATGCGCAACGGTTCGAGCCAGCGGATCACTTCAGGGTAATCAACATCATGGCCGCAGGCTGCGGCTATGGTTGCGCCGTCGGGCCAGCGTGGAATGCCGGGTGACATTCCAGATTGTTGCAGCAGGTCGGCCAGCCAGCAGCCGGTGGCCGAAACCATGGCCTGTCGCAATAGTCCCTGGTCAAGCATCGGCGTGCCGCTCAGATCGCGGTAGCCGTGCTTCAAAATGGGGTAGCGAGTCTCTTCATAGCCGCTCAGCAGCCAGAAGGCGGCGAACAGCGGGTCATCGTTAACGAAGCATGCGCTTTGCTGCACGGTGGGTTGGGCATACGGATCATCGCCCTCTAGCAGCGGCAGCGTGAAGCCATTCCACACCTTCTTGCCGATCAAGCGCGCGCGGGCCGGCGCTGCCCAGCGTTCCGGTCGCGCCAGGATGACGATGGCGGCAGGCGGCGCCTGATCGGGAAACGGCGTGTAGGCAATCGTAACTGGTGAGCGATCAGTCCACGCTTGTTCGCGCCAGCCGTATCCCATACCGGTGAGCAGCGCTCGCCAGATATATGTGATCTCCGCCCGATAAGGCAATAGCGTCGGGTCAATAGCAAGCTGAATGGTTGGGATCATAGTTCCACCTGAAATGGCCGGGGTACGATGCTATCCCCCTGCCGATTAGAGCCGGTTGCGCGCCTCAGCCTGCTGATGGTTCTGCTTTCCGCATCTTTTTGAAGCGGGCGCTATGCTGCTCGCTGTCGGTGATGATGATCTTAACCGGGATTTTGTAAGCGGCCAACCGTTCTCGGCAGAAGGCGCGCACCCGTTTCTTGAACTCAGCCGGATCTTCGGGCGTGAACAGATTGAAGCGCGCGGTGACGATCTGGCCGGTAATCGGGTTGCTCTCACCCACCACAGCCACATCTTTGACATTGGGCATTTGCAGCAACACGCTCTCGACTTCTGCCGGATAGACCTTTTGCCCGCCGACATTAATGATGTCACTGCGTCGGCCCAGAATGCGGATGTATTCGCCATCAACCTCAACCACATCTTGCGTGTTCATCCAGCCCTCGGCATCGAACGGGCTGGGCGCGTTGAGGTAGCCGAGCATCGCCGATTTGGCCCGCACCCAGAGCACGCCATCGACGATCCTGGTCTCGAAGCCTTCCCCGCCGACCTTGACCCACAGTGAATTGGAGTCGCGCGATTTTGAGCGCAGAATGCCTAGCTCTGAAAGACCGTAGGTCTGCAAGAGCTGCACGTTGGGGAAGAGTTCGTGGATGCGGTGCAGGGTGCTCTCAGGCATCACTTCGGTGCCGTAGGTGATCAGTTCGAGCGAAGAGAGATCGTAGCGCCGGTACGCTTCAGAGATGAGTAACAGATTGAGGAAGGTCGGCGAGGTGGGCAGGGTCTGCACCCGATGCGTCTCGATCGCGCGACAGACTACGTCTGGATCGCGTGACTGCACTGCCACCACGGTGCCGCCATTGGCCAGGGTGTAGAAGAGCGTGTTGATTCCGCCGATATGGTCAAGCAGCAGGAAGGTGAGCGTTACTCGTCGGTGGCGTGGCACTTTGAATTTTTCCAGCAGCGGAATGAAGTCGTGTAGCGCTGCCTTGCTCTTGCCGGTCGATCCCGATGAAAACAGCACCAGACCAGGATGTTCGCGTTCGATGAGCTGGCGAGTGAGCGGATTGGTCACGGGCGCTGATCGACGCTCGATCTGCCAGCCATCATCTTCAGCAAAACGAACCACTACCTGCACTTCCGCGATCTGGAGAAACTCATCGCGTTGCGCCGCAACACTGCGAGTCAGCGGCACCACAATCGTATTGCGTTCGATCAGCGTCAAGAGCAGGCTGACCGCATTGGGCGAATAATCACCTTCAATCGTGACCACCTGACCAGGCCCAACATCGTGCTGATCGAGCGCCGCATGCCATGCCTGCATGCGGTTCAGCAGGTCGCGGTACGGATACGGATGATCGCCCCAGACAATCGCCGGGTGATCACACCATTGCTCCATCCGCTCGCGTAACCAGTTCAGATGCATAGGAAACCTCCGCTACGGATAGCGATTAACCGCCACCGCCGAGATAGATGACTTGTCCGGTGATGTAATCACTTGCCGGATTGACAAAGAAGTCGATCACATTCGCCACATCGGCAAACGTGCCGAAGCGCCGGATGGCGAGCGTGTCGATGATCTGCGTGAGTTTTTCTCGTGGCACGCCGCGGATAAGGTCGGTCTCAATCGGCGTCGGCCCAATCGCATTGACGGTAATGCCAAACGGGGCAAATTCGCGCGCCAGCACGCGCGTAAGCATTTCAACCGCGCTCTTGGCGGCTGCGTAGAGCGCCTCGCCTTCAAGCCGGAGCGGCACTGCAATCGTGCTGAAATTGACAATCCGGCCATGGTTACGTCGGCGCATCAGTTTGGCGGCTTCGCGACAGACCAAAAAACTGCCCAGCACGTTGATGTTGAGGATACGACTGGCTGTCTCTCCCGGTGTGAGCAGCGCATGGTTCATTGCGGCAATGCCGGCATTGTTGATCGCAATGTCAAGTCGGCCATGCCGACGCTGAATGGCGCTGATCATTGCGCGTACCTGACCTTCGTCGCTGACATCGACCTGATAGTGGGTATAACCGGGTCGTTCCCAGTCGATCGTATGCCGGGAACACCCCTCGACCAGCGCGCCGCGCTCAAGAAAGTGATCGACCAGGTAGCGTCCAATGCCGCGACTGGTTCCAGTAATGAGCACAACGTCGCGTTCAGTCACGGTTTGACTCCTCTTGAATCAGGCGCTCGAGATAGTCAACCAGTGCGCCGATAGTGCGAAACGGGCTGTGACGTTGCGACATTGCTCGATCATCGGCCAGCGTGAGCATTAGGCCACATTCTTCCTCCAGGCGTTGTTCAAGATCGACGATCATCGTAACCAACGCCAGCGAATCGAGCGTGGCTCCTTTCCCAAACAGCAGCGTGCTTTCATCGAGCGTGGCAGGCATTGGGCGACCGCTCTGTTCGAGCACGTCGCGCAAACTGCTCATTACCAGATTGACGAGGGTAGTTCGATTGATGGGGAGACTGGTCATACGCTCATAGCTCCTATGTGACTAAAACTGGCGATCAGCGAGTAAGCATCGGGATAAATATCTGGGTCTGCGGCGCAGGTGTCATTGTTGGTGGCGCACTCACTGCTGATGGCGTAATCGTGCTGGTGAGTGTCGGCGTTGGATTGCGCGCAGTGGTAGCAGTAACAGTTATGGTGTTGGTTGGCGCGCGTGTGGCGGTCGGCGCTGCGGCGCTGGTGGGCGTGGCGGTCGGCGCTGCGGCGCTGGTGGGCGTGGCGGTCGGCGCTGCGGCGCTGGTGGGCGTGGCGGTCGGCGGGCTGCCGATTATAAAGGGGGTGTCGGTTGACCAGTGCTGGCTGTTGCCGGCGGATCGCGCGCGCAACTCGCCAGCGCTTAAGCTGCCGGGAGCGCTATCGCCGATCAATGTGCCGCTGCCCTCATCAAACCGGTAGAGCGCCACGGTCTCATGATCAACCGGATGAGGTGCGGCTGGTCGCGCAAACGCGCCCGTGTACCGCGCCACCCGCGAGAGGCGCAGGTCGTCGAGCCAGCCATTATAATGCCGGCTGCCCGGATAATCGTGCTTTTCCGCCCCCAGCACCAGATACGGATCGCTGTTCGGATAGCTAGTGGTGCGGTTGAGAGGATAGTCGATGCGGCCTAGCGGCCCGTTCAGCACACCATCTGGTTGGCCATCGACAAACAGTTGCACCTGGCCGTTGGCAGCGCGGGTGACGGCAATATGATGCCAGACCCCGTCGGCGACGATTGCGCTGCCGGTAAGCAACCGGTCATCACTGCCTACACTGATACCCACGACAAGGCGCTGGTTGCAGATGGCGATGCCATAATCACCGTAGTCGCCAGCGCCGAATACATCGCGATCGATGATGATGTTGCCCGTATACCAGCCGCTGGGGCAGGCAGGCGCAGGATTGTCGGCGGCGAATGCCTTCATCCAGAACTCGATGGTCAACTCGCTGGCGAGGTTGACCGGATAGCTGGCGGTGATCCGACCCTCAGCATCGATCAGTCCCAGCGGAATCTTCACCCGGTCGCGATCGGGATCGCCGCTGCCGTACAGACGCAGCGCGAAGCCACTCTGCGCCTGGGTTGAAGTGGACCATCGCACAGTATCGAACAGCAGTATTCCAGTCACGATCGCGGTGATCGCAAACCAGGAAGCGTGCCGCCGGAGATTGTTTCGACCGGGTGTGGCCATTGCTGCCTCGCTTACGATGTCGGCGCGTCTGAGACAACCCAAAGCGGGTCGGCGGAGTCGGCATTGGGTGACGTGCCCAGCGTCAGCGCGCGTCCGTTGCCGGAGCGATCGGCGGCGATTTGCCCGCTGCCCTCGTTGAAGCTGAACAGGGCCAGGGTGCTGGCGTCGGCGGTGAAGGCGGCGGTCGGCGGGGTGAAGGCGGCGGTGTAGCGCGCGGTGTTCGAGAGGCGCAGCTCATCGATCTGACCAACGATGAAGCCGTAGCCGGGCACGCCGCCGAGCATGAGATCGGGGCCGACGGTAATCGCGCCGACCGTCACCGCAGTGCCGGGCGCGCCGTTGACGAAGACGCGGGCGGCGCCGGCGGCGGCGTCGTAGGTGACGGCGAGATGGTGCCAGGTGTTAGCGGCGAGAGTGGCGGGATGAGAGACCGGGGTCCACTGACCGTTGCTGCGCAGCACCCACCAGACCACGCGGTTGTTGTCGAGTTCGAGCGCCCAGCCGGTATTGCCGGACGCATCGCTGGCGGCCAGCACGCCGGTCTGGCCGGCGGCGCCGGGGCGGAACCAGAGTTCGAGGGTATGACTGCCGTTGAGGCCGGGGATGGCGGCGCCGCGCGCGCTGTCGTTGCTGACGAAGCTGAGCGCGAAGTTGCTGCTCGGAGTTGGGGTGGCGGTTGCGGTGGCCGTCGCGGTAGGCGGATTGGTGGCGGTGGAGGTAGGCGATGGCCCCGCTGTCGCGGTGGCAGTGGCGGTGGGCGATGGCCCCGCCGTGGCGGTGGCGGTGGGAATGGAAGAGGCTGCCAAAGTCACCGTTGCATACCCGATCACCTCACGGGCATTGAAGACCTGCACCAGCGCGCTGGTATCAGCGGTCAGGCCGCTGATGGTGAAGGTGACGCTCTTGCTCCCCGCCGGTGCGCCGGCGGGCAGGCGCAGCAGCAGCGCGCCGCGGGCGACGCCGCCGGCGACGGCATCGGTCACGGCGGCAGGGTCAACGACCAGAGCGACGCCCGTGCCAAAGCCGCTGACTGCGCCCGCGCTGAGCGCGCTGACGGGAATGGCGGGCGGCAGCGTGATCAGCACGCTGCCCCCTGCCGGAATCGCGTCGGTGGTGAAGGTCAGCGTAAAGGCGGCGCCGCTCTGGCTCACGCTCACGCTGAGCGGACTGCCGGGCGTCATCTGCGCCAGCGCAAACCAGCGTGAGGTGGGGCGGGTGCTGGTCGTGTAATACAGGCGATAGGTCGCATCTTCCTTCAAGGCGCGCACCGCCCAGACCTCGTCGGGCGTCCCGGCGACAATCGGGTCCATCGCGCCGGTCCAGACCGGCGTGTTGGGCGCGGCGCGGCTCCAGGACAGGCCATCGGTGGAGACGAGGTAGCCGACGGTATAGCCGGTGCTGTAGCCATTGGCCTCGAACCACATGCGATAGATGGCGCCATCTTTGATCACCATCGGCACGCCGACATTGTTGTCGTCGAACTCGCCGAAGGGGCCGGGTTGCACAACCGAGCCGTCGCTGAACAGGGCCTGGCGGGTCCAGGTGATGCCATCGGGGGAGACGGCGTAGCCGATGCGGAAGGTATAGCTGGGCGCGGTGCGCACACCCTCGAACCACATCCGATGGCAGACGCCGCTGGTGCGTCCGGCTTCACACGGCGCGATCGGCGAGGCTTCATCGACCAGTACTACCGGCGCAACGACGTAATCGCGGTCAAACTGGTCTGCTTCACCCGATGGCGCAACTACCGCGCCATTGGGAAGGGGACCTGAAATGCGCGTCCAGTTGATGCCGTCAGTTGACTCAGCCAGCCCAATACTGTCAATCACACCGGGCGCCGAGAAGCCGGTGTAATACATGCGGAAGGCGTTGCCATAGCGAATGACGTGCATTGTCGAGACGCCGAAGTTATCGAAGGCGCCCGGTATGCCGGAGCCGACGAAGACCGCTCCGCCGGCGAGCGGGCCGGGGACGCGCGTCCACGTGATGCCGTCCGGCGACACCGCATAGCCAATGCTGCGAATGCCGTCGCTGGGGTTGTTGACGCCAACGTACCACATGCGATAGCAGACGCCGCTGGTGCGCCCGCCTTCGCACGGGCGCAGAGCGGATGCTTCATCACGCACAATGCTGGGCGGAAAGATTTCGTCAGTGTCGAAACTGGTGCCGCCGCCGCCACAGCCGCTGCCAGCGCGACCAAAGATCGCGCCATCAGCACACGAGCCATTCACGAATGTCCACGGTTGCGTGTTGGGCGCCGGATCGGGTGGTGGCGTCGGTGTTGGTGAAGGGCCGGGCGTATTGGTTGGCGTCGGTGTTCTGGTCGGCGTATTAATTGGCGTGTTAGTTGGCGTGTTAATTGGCGTGTTAGTTGGCGTGTTAGTTGGCGTGTTAGTCGGCGTATTGGTTGGCGTATTAGTCGGCGTATTGGTTGGTGTATTAGTTGGCGTGTTAGTCGGCGTATTGGTTGGCGTGTTAGTCGGCGTATTAGTTGGTGTATTAGTTGGCGTATTGGTTGGTGTCGGCGTATCTGTCGGGGTCGGCGTATTAGTGGGTGTTGGCGCGATGCCGCCCGCGCCAATTGTCACGCTGGCATACTCGAGCACTTCACGGCTGTCGAAGGTCTGCACCAGCACCGGGGTGTCCGCCGCCGGCGGGGTGGCGATGGCGAACGAGACGCTCTTCGGTCCCGGCGCTGCGGCGGCGTCCAGCCGCACCAGCAGCGCGCCGCGCGCATCGCCGCCCGCCTCGGCATCGGTCACGATGCCCGCCTCCACCGTCAGGGTGGCGCCGGCGCCAAACCCGCTCAGGCTCACCGGACTGAGGTCGGCCAGCGCAATGGTGGCCGGCAGGCTGATCAGCACAGCGCCATCGGCGGGGATCGTCGCCGCGGTGGTGAAGGTGACGGTGTAGGTCGCGCCCACGCCGCTCAGCCCGACGGCGCTCAGCGGCGTGCCGGGGGTGACGGTCGCCAGCCCGACGCGCTGCGAGTTCTCGCGGGTGGCGTGGTTGTACCACATCCGGTAGGTCGGCCCCTCTTTGAGCACGAAGGGGCTCCAGACGTTGTCGGGGCTGAGCGTGCCGGGGTCGTCGCTGCCGCTCCAGACCGGGTCGTTGGGCGCGGGGCGCACCCAGGTGATGCCGTCGAGCGAGACGACGTGGCCGATGCGATGGGCGCCGCTGGCATCTTGGGCGCTGTACCACATGCGATAGCGCAGCCCGTCTTTGACGACGGCGGCGACGGCGGCGTTGCGGGCGTCAAAGGTGCCGTCGGGTCCTTCGCCGATCACGCTGCCGTTGGTGGCCGGGCCGGGGACGCGGGACCAGGCGATGCCGTCGGGGGAGCGGGCGTAGCCGATGAAGAAGCGATTGCTGGCGTCGATGCCCTGGTACCACATGCGATAGCAGACGCCGGTCGCGCGCCCGTCCTCACAGGGGGCAAGGGCCGAGGCGGCATCGCGGATGACGCGGGCGGCGGCGATGATGGTCTGGTCGAAGGCGCCGGGGAGGCCGGAGGGGCGGAGCACCGCGCCGCCGGCAAGGGGGCCGGGGACGCGGGTCCAGGTGACGCCATCGGGCGACTCGGCGAGGCCGATGGCGAAGGTGCTGCCGTCGCCGCCGGTGTACCACATGCGATAGCCGGTCGCGGTGCGGATGACGGAGGGGAAAGAGACGTTGAGGCTATCGAAGCTGCCGGCGGGGCCGGGGCCGAGGACGCTGCCGGCGGGGCCGGGGCCAAGGACGCGGGTCCAGGTGATGCCGTCGGGGGAGAGGGCGAGGCCGATGCGGCGGACGCCGCCGCTATCAAAGCCGGTGTACCACATGCGATAGCAGAGGCCGGCGGTGCGGCCCGCCTCGCAGGGGGCGGCGGGGGAGGCGGCATCACGGATGATGGTATGGCCGTAGATCTGCGCGGTATCGAAGGTGGTGCCGCTGCCGCCGCAATCATCGCCGGCGCGGCCAAAGACGGCGCCTTCGAGCGCGGGCGGACACGTCCCCGGTTGATGCGTCCACGGCTGGCGGTTGGGAATCGTGGCCGAGACTGGTGTGGGCGGCGCCAGACTGCTGACGAGCCAGAGCGCCAATAGTGTGCCGAGCAATGAACTCGTCAGTCGGATGAAGCGTGAAGAAAGATATGTTGATTGCAAGGCTGCCCCTCCCCACTGAGAGCGATGCCATTAGTGTAGAGGGATGAGTTGAAGAGATTTTGAATCTTCTGGCAGGTTGACGTGAAGATTATGTTATTGTTAAACGCTTTATGGCCGGATTGGGACTAGCGCTGAATTCGCGCCAGCGTGCCGATCTTCCTCGGTATCGCAGCCTGATGGGACTCATAGACTTTTCCATGGGATCATACCGCCATGCTTGCAATAGCTGCTGATGAAACAGATTTCCACTGGTGGCCGAGAAAGATTAAAGAAGAGGGAAAGAACGAAACGTAATAGACGATCCATTAACGTGGCTCTGATAGACTTCGTGCCTTTATGGTGATATCATCACGCGATCACTCGTTCTGGTTGCTGACAGCAAGGATATGCCGTGAAAGCCTCTCAACCCGTTTGCTGCCCTCACTGCGCGGATGGTAGGGAAACAATTCTTCAAACCGGGAGGTGAGGACGGCGATTTGGTATCGTCAACTACCGACAAGGCTGACTATCCAGCCATTGCATCAGGCTTTCCATGGCTCCTCGATGGTATCTTTTTACCCATGCCGGATCATTCCAGTCGATAGGGCCATCACGGGCGTCAAACAGCGTGTGCTCTGCTCCTTCGGCGATGTACAGGCTGGCGTTGCCCGGCCAGCGCGCGTTGTGGGCGGCGACGGCATCTGGGCCGATTCGTTGTCGCTCAGGTTCGCTATCGGCGATGATGACGTGGATTGGCTTGCTGATGGCAACAATTTCATCGGGGCCGAGCAGGTTCGAGAGCAGAGCTACGCCGCAGGGGGGAGTAGCGGCAAGGTATTCGCTGAAGAACGTGGCGACGTGGCGCGTGCCAAGACTCTGGGCGACGATGAATACACGCTGAGGATCGATGCCGGGCTGAGCGACAGCCGCGCGGTAAGCAGCCAGCGCGTCCTCTGCTTCACAACATCCGTACTCACCTTCGCTCGCGCCGGTGCCGCGTTTATCGAAGCGGAACACGGCATAGCCACGGGCAACCAGCAGCTCAGCCAGATAGCCGTAGGCGTCACGATCAACCGGGCCGGAATGGTGAATGATAACCGCCAGCGCAGGCTGCGGCTGGTTGCGCGGCAGGGTTAGCTCGCCAGCCAGTGTGATCCCATCGCGCGCGCGAAAGCGCACCTCACGCCGTTCGGCGCTGATCGGATCGAGGTTGGGAGTTGGTCGCGCCTCTGGTCGATCTACCGGCGCGCAGCCGATCATGAGCAGCAGTGCAAACAGCCAGACCAGGCTGCTGGGCAATAGCCGACGGTGATGGGGCCAGTTGAATGATAGAACCATGTGATTTTAAGAGTTATAACTTTTTGTTCTTAAACGCTTGATGAAATTAACTTTTTATAAATTGAAAATATATTGTTCAGAGTGATAAAATAAAATACTAAAGCATAAGCCAAAATTATTTATGAAATCTGTCTCAATTTTGGAATTATTTGCATATTAAAAAGCTTTCAATAGAGAGTGAGACGAGGCATGATAGTTCGTGTCAGGGAATCAAGAGTTCGATCAGCGCTGTTAGGAGTCGTGTTTGTCGTTTTCATGAGTTTTCTGGCTTTCTACAACCTGACAGGCTACCCAGAGTTTCAAGCGCTTGATGAAGGGTTTCGGTTGTATTTCGTCAAACACGCAATAACATACGGACGCTGGGCAATCCTGACCCAGGATGGATTTCAGGCGTACTGGCGCGACTCGACCGGACCGGTCGTCTTGTTGCCAATCATGGCGATGTTTGCGCTGTTCGAGCCATCACTTGCACTGGCGCGTTCCATCATGGGATTCATGCTTGTGGTCAGTGTTCTTCTTGTCTACGGTTCAATGCGTTACTGGTACGGAACGCGAGTTGCGCTGCTTGCCTCGTTGTGCTTTCTGTTTTTCGGTCCATCCTGGTTGAACAGTGTAACGATGGGGCGCTGGGTATACGGTGAAGTGCCTGCATTTGGTCTCTTCATGCTCGGATGCTGGCAGTGGTCGCGCGCCGCAGCCGGGCATGACAAGGCCATCGTCACTGCCTGCATTGCGTTTGCGCTCTCGGTGTGGGCGAAAGATTTGTTCGCGCCCATCATCATAGTCACTCTTGCTATCGTCTGGTTGATCCATCGACATGAATATTCGCTGCGCTCCCTGGCGCTGGCGCCATCACTGATCTGCATCACTGCGCTCGTGTCCTGGTCGCTCTTCCAGACCGGAATGTCTCATTTGGCTGGAGTGATGGTTACTGGCAACCATGACGTTTGGCAATTATTGTTGAGTAGATTGTTCGTGTTTTCACCTCAGGTTATACAAACCAATCTCAAATTTTTATACGATCAAGATCTATTGCTGGTGATTCCTGTTGCATGCTACACACTCATCGCCAATTATCAGCAGCCACGTCCAGGAAGGGAACTGTTACCTGTCTTCGTGATCATCTGGTTAATCTGGTATACCGAATGCTCAATCGGCTGGCCTCGCTACGCCTATCCTGTCTGGGCTGGCGGTGGAATATTGCTGGCAGTATGGCTTGGCGATCTGGTGAGCTGGTCGCAGCAACGAATCGCCGATATGCGTTGCTGGACGCAAAAGCTGCTCCTGATCGCACTTGAGTTCTCGGTGTTGGTCATCGCGATCTTCTGGCCAGCGCAAAATACGGTTCGCCGATTATTTGAACCAGAAGATCGATCTGCGATCATCATGGCCGCATATATTGACAACAATGTTCCTCTTGCAGAACGTATCGTATCCAGTCAGTGGGAAGTGCATTTTTACAGTACACGTGTCTTCGTGCCGATTCCTGATGCATATTATGACCAGAAGATCGCGGAACAGGCTGGCAAAACGATCTCTACGCCGCCGTCAACCAGTTTTGCTGATCTGCATGCCGCCTATTTGCTCGATGGATCAGAAAATCGGATCGTAGAAATGGTTCCAGCAGACCGGTTAGCGCAGGACTTCGAGCCGCTCTTTCAAGTTGGGCCATATTGTTTATATCGGTTGAAACGCTAATCATTCCTATGGTGTATGCACCCGATAGATCGTAACCGTCTCATTTTCGTATACCACCTCCAGATATTCTCCTCGTTGCCGATAAAACTCTGCGCGTGAACTATCCTTATCCCGGATCACCAGGTATGAGACGTTAAATTCAGTTAAGATCGCGCGACGTTGTTCCGCAGGTGTCGCTGGATCGAGCACGATACGGGTATTGTCGCGTTTGACGAAGAAATCAAGCGTGCCGGCCCAGTGCGCAATGTAAGCGCGGGCATCGCTCCAGACCGGCACGAATTGACCGAGTTCGATGTCGGCCAGCACAACGTCGCTGGCAGTGGCGTGTTGATCGAGCCATTGTAATGTAGCGATTTCATCATTGGTCAGGTAGTGCGGTTGTTCATAGCGCGACAGATAGACAAAACGCCAGCCTTGAATGTACACGCTGGTCACGATACTGAGGCCAAACACGGTGATCAGGCCGATATTCAGCGCAGTGTGACTGCGTTGATTCAGCCACGGTATCAGTTGTTCATCGATAAACCGCGCTGCCAGCAGCATCATCGGCACTTGCAGGCCGAGCAGCATGTGGATCTGGAACTTGAGCGGCAGATACATCAAGATGAAGTGAACCACAAACCACGCTGCCAGTAAGATTTCGCGATCGTCGCGACTGCGGAACATCTGACGGCGCAATCCGGCCAGCGCAAGCAGCAGCGGCGCCCCCAGCAGGATGATCAGCAGGGCGGGGTTAGGCGTAAAGACACCGGCATTGTCGAATTGTTCGAGTTTGCGTCCCCACGTCGGCTCGTTAGCGACCAGGTAGGTGAGGTAGAGGGCGCCGGGCGCTGAAAACAGAGCCAGGATCACACCTTGTTGGCAGAGAAGCGTAGGGAAGCGCCGATCGCGCCACCAAATCAGCAAGCCAAAGAGGCCCAACGCGCTGTAGACGATCAGCAGATCGTAGGCATGCTGGAGCGCAAGGATGGCGCCTGCAATACCAGCCGCCACCGCATAACGCGACTGTTTGCGTTGCCATGCCACCAGCATCAGGCTGAAGACGACAATGATCAGCGCCAGCGCCATCGTAAAGTGCGGAAAAGCCTGCATGATTGCCAGCGTGTTAGGCTCAACCGTGTAGATGCTGATCGGAAACGGCGCTTCGGGCAGTCCGGCGAGGTATTTCACCACAATCCAGATCACCCCTAACCCGCCGCTGGTGCAGATCAGCCAGAAGGCGATCTGGCGCTGGCGCGCATGATCGTTGATCAACATCAGGAAGATGAGCAGACTGCCCAGCAGCGCGAGCATGGCGATCAGGCGCAGGATGGTGTAGGCGGTGATGTAGGAGACGCCGGTGATCACGCTCAAACGCGCCGTTGCCCACCAGAGCAGGTTGAAAAAGGCCGGCTCATTGACTTCGGGCGTCAGCCGGTTTGCCGACAACATATCATGGGTAAAACTGCGCATCCAGGCAAAATACTGATTGTGATCCGGCACGCCATCGATCACGCCCATAAATTGTCGATCTGGTGGCGCAGTAACGAAGGCAAAGACAATCGGCGCCCAGATCACGATCAGCAGGCCGAGAATGACCAGTCCGTAGAATCGCCACTCTGCTGTTGCAACCACCGACCGCCAGCGCAGGCGGGTGAATGGTTGAACTTCGCTTTGACTGGAAATAGCCATGCGTTACTCCTGAAGTGGTATTGAACGTTTACTGCTGCCGTCTGCGCAGTCCGATGATCAGACCGGCAATCAATGCAATGCCGACAATCGTGATCCCAAGCGCGCCGCCAAGCGCTGCTAGCCCGCGAACTTCCCATTGCATCGGGCCATCGAGCGGCGGCGCGTTCCGACTCTCCGTTGCCAGCGGGAAGGGGGTGGCAGTCGGAAAGACGGCGACAGTGACCGGTGTTGGCGTTGCGGGAAGAGGCGTGGGCGTAAACAGCGCTAAGCCGGGTTGCGCTGGCAGGTTGAGCCGGGCGTTGCTGTACCAGATTTGATGAATTGCTCGCTCGCCTGAACGTTCGCTGGCAAACAATTGCGAGCGGGTAAACCAGACTGCGTGAAGCTGGTTGCCGTTATAAATCGTCAGTCGCGGTAGCTCTGGATACAGATTATTGTGCATTACGATGCGCGGCAGTTGCCAGCGAACACCGTCAAACGTCATGTGAATGAGTGCCGGTGTGGTCGTGGAGGCCAGCGCGGGAGTGAAGCCGACCATAAGGAGATGGACATTATTCGCGCTGTCACTCGCCAGACTGTAGTAATCGAGATTGTTGTCAGCGATGTCGCGCGCCCGCGCGTAGGGCAGCTCGACCGGGTCTGTCCACGTATTGCCGCCATCGAACGAGCGCTGAAAGTAGAGCCGATCGTTATGCACGCCACGATAGACGATAAACGGATTGCCCTTGCTGTCAACAGTTAGCGCCGTCTGCTGAACCGCTTCAAATGGCGCTTCTTGCGTTGTCTCGACCCTGCCGCCCAACTGCTGGCGAATGGCCTGAGTTGCGTTTGGCGGCAGGCGAAACCGCACCGGCTCGTTCCATGTCACACCGCCATCATCCGAGCGCCGATACACGCCGTAATGAGGCTGGCCCTGTCCGGCGTACCAGTCTGCTCCTTCATCCCAGACCACGTGAATTCGATTAAGGGCATCGATGCGCACCTGTGGCCGGTTGTCGCCTTCGCTGGTCTCAGAAAGATTGACGATTGGCGACCACGTTGCGCCGCCATCGGTTGAGCGCCGATAAAACAGCTCACCGCATTGGTAACAGCGTGGGTTGTCATTGTCGGTCACGATATCAGACCAGAATGCATGGATTGTGTTGTGGTGGTCGGCGGCCAGCGCCACATAGTAGCCGCTATCGCTCAAGATCCGCCCTTGCTGCCAGGCCTGCGGTTGAGTGGCTGTATCCCAGGGTGCGCTGACGTACATGATGCTCGTTCCGGCCCGGTAGAGTGTGTGGAGCTTCCCATCGCGACCGAGCGTAATAGCAGTGCGCACGGTGTACCCGCCAGCTCCTGGCGCGATCAGTTCGCGAACCGGCTCCCACGAGCCATCGGCATTGCGCCGACGGTACATCAAGAGATCGATGGTGCCGCCCTGTTGCTGATCGACGATAAGGCCGCCATACCACACAACATGCACACTCCCATCTGGCCCAAGAGTCATGTCCGGCAGCCACGACCAGCCGTAGCGACGTTCCAGTTGTTCTGGCGGCGCCTGACCATACTGCAATGGCGATAGCTCAATCGGTGTTGACCAAAACTGTTGCCCGGCGGCGGGCACGCTGGCGCTCAGCAGGCTTAGCCCGTACCAGATACTGATGATGACGATCAGACGAATCTTCATGGCGCCTCGCTCCGTTGCGATAGGCGATGCACGCTGATCAGCAAGCCGAGAAACAGCCAGCTATGCATGGTGTGCTTGTACCCTGCTACCGTCTGGTTGTACAGAAAGGGCAATACCCAGTCACCGAGCATCATAGAGAATTGGGCGGCAGCCCAGCCCGCGGTAGCCACGATGGCTGTAGCGCGCAAGATTCCCGGTGGCGCCTGTTGGATGGTGTTCCATCCGTACCAAAGGCTGACCAGCGCAAACCAGATCCATATCCCAAAGCCAACCACGCCAAATTGAGCCAGAACATCGAAGTAGTTGTTGTGGGTCGAACGCGCATCTTCGCGAAAGTAGGTCATGTTGTACGGGGCATAGCCGGCGACACCGGTGCCAAACAACCAGTGTTGACTGACGACCCACAGGTTGCGTTGCCAGATTTCCAGTCGCCCCAGACCACCTTCTTCGATATTGTCGTCGATAACCTGTTGCAGGTACTGGTTGCCCGGCCCGACAGCAAAATTGAGCGCGACGATGACGATTGCCAGCCAGAAAAGGCGGCGCGAGGCCAGGAAGAGCAGTGCCAGCAGACCGACAATCGTTGGCAGCCAGCCCGATATCCAGAGCGAGTTGCGAATGGCGACCAGCCAGAGGTGCCAGAGTAACAGGCCGCTCCCGATCAGCCGCCATGCCCAATGGACGCCGGGCTGGAGAAAGATCACCCCGACGAGAGACAGCGTAAACCATAAGCCCCATAATCCCATTGCAACGAGGAATGGCTCATGAATGCCGAAAGTCAGCGATGCTGTCATGAGGAAGCCGCAGGCTATGAACATGCCGAGATACGCTTTGATCTGCCATTCGCGCTGAATGAATCTTCCAACCAGCAAGGGAGTCCACATCAGGCCGAGAAATGAAAGCAGCGAAGCGCCTCGCGCCAGCGGGAAGTTGCCCATGATGTACCAGTCGAGGATGGGATCGGCCCACAAGATGCCCCAAAGTGTGGAAAAGATCGTGATTGCCATCAGCGCAAGCAGCGGTTTGTTGAGCGGTGAAGGCGCCAGTTGCCAGCTTCGCCGTTTGATCATCGCCAGAATCCAGATTCCGACCAGAGCCAGGGTAAGGAGCATGCTGAGCGGCAGTTCACTGCCATTTCCTGCCGGCATGGCCAGTGGGCGCATCGCTAAACCGGTGAGCGGCAGGATCAGCACAAACCACTCAAACCGGTAGAGTATGAGAGTCAGCCCGATCAGCCCCAGGGGCAACGCCAGCAGCGCCAGCCCGGGCAGTTGGCGACCGCTGCCAACCAGTATGCCGATGGCAACGCTGTAGAGCGCCAGCCCGCCAATGACCGCACCGATGAGCAGCGGGCGCGGTAATCGCTCGATCCACGCTGGAATTTCAATGCGGCTGAGCGGCGTTCGCATGCAATCGATCCCTCAAAAACGCTCTGGTAGCAGCGGCTGGCGAATCCGTCGGCCAATAGCGGCCCAGAGCAGGCCGCCATCGCGCACAAAGCTGGCGCCGGTTGGATGCTGTCCGCCGCTGATAGCCAGGATGATGCTGCCAATGGTCGCTTTCCCCAGAAAGATGAACTGGAGGCCAGCGCTGAGCAACAGGGTAGTGAGCCATCCGTAATGTTTGGCAAAAAAGCGCAGTTTACTGAAGTAAAGTTCAGCTTTCATCCGGGTTACTGCTTGCTTACTGCTCTGGCCGCCAAAATGGATGATGGACGCTGCCGGCAGGTAGCAGATACGCCAGCCCGCTCGCTTGATCCGATAGCACCAATCAACTTCTTCCGTATACATAAAATACGACTCGTCGAGCATCCCAACCTGCCTGATTACGGAGCGCCGCAACAGCATGGCTGCGCCGTCAAGCCAATCGGTTTCGTAGGCCAGCGTGCCGTCACTGGTCGAGTAGGGTCGTCGCCAGCGGATCTTCTTGCCGGTCAGCTCAGTCAGGAGATTGGGAAAGCGCGCCCACGATGGCTGCAATGAACCGTCGGCATTGAGCAACTGCGGCCCAACCACACCAACGGCTGGGTGTGTGTCGAGGAAGCGCACCAGGCGTGTGATCGATCCCGGTTGCGCGATAGTGTCGCTGTTTAATAAGAACACATACCGTCCGCTGCTCGCCCGGATCGCCTGATTGTTGGCCGTCGCGAAGCCGCGATTGTCTGGGTTGGCAATAATAAACACGTCGGGAAACTGCGCAGCGACAGCGGCTACGCTGCCATCGCGCGAACCGTTGTCCACTACCCAGATCTCGGCTTCGCATCCAGCCGTGGCTGCCGGGAGCGCAGCCAGGCAGTCGAGCAGCAATTGGCGAGTGTTCCAATTGACAATGATAATGCTGACATCAATTTCCGATAATGGCATAGGGTTGATTCCTCGTCTGACCAACAGCTTCGAGCAGATCGTTCAGTCGGGGCAGGATCACGCGCCAGTCGTAGCGTTCTCCAACCGCCCTGCGACCGGCTTCGCCCAGCCGCCGCGCCTGCGGCGGGTCGGCGAGCAATCGGCTGACGGCGCGGGCAAACTCCATCGGCGTATCGGCAATTAGCAGGTGTTCGCCATCGATCAGCGCCAATCCCTCGGCGCCTTTGCTCGTGCTGACCACCGGCACACCGAGCGCCAGCGCTTCGAGGATTTTCAGGCGAGTGCCGCCGCCTTCGCGCAGCGGAACGACTTCCAGCGCATGGCGCGCGATCAGGGCGCGAATGTCATGCGCGTAGCCGGTAAACTCAATCCCGTTGGCGCGCGGCAGCGCCGCCCGCTGCTCGGCAGTGACATGCCCGGTGATGCGAAACCGAGCCTGCGGATGGCGGGCGCGAATGAGCGGCCAGATGTTCTGGATGAAGTGGGTTACCGCGTCAGCATTCGCGCTAAACGAGAGCGCACCCGGATAGATAAGCGTATCAGGTTCGGGCTGGTAGGCGTAAGCTGCGCACGCGCTGGCATCGACGCCGTTTGGAATGACCTCGATCGGCGGTGCGCTTGCGCCGACGATGCGCTGGATCAGGCCGGCCTCGCGCTCTGAGACAGTGGTGACGGCCTGAAACGATGGCAGCAGGGCGGTAATGTAGCGCTGGTGTTGGATAGCAGTCAGCAGGCTTCGCAACCGACGCAGACCGGTCTGCTGGCGCGGCGCTTCGATGATTGACCCTAGTTCAAGTTCTTCGAGGACTCGTGGGATGTCTGTCGTCAGGCAGGCGTAAAGAGCAACGTCGATCTGAAGCGCCAGCACCACGTCTGGTCGCCAGCGCTTCACCGCGTCTGTCACCGCGCTGGCAAATTCCCGACTCCAGCGCACTCGCACTGAAGCCGGTTTGACACTCGTCAGGCTGGCCAGCCGGTCAGACATCGTCAACGGACGGTCGGGACGGTGAAACGCCTGCCATGATTGGCAGAGGCGACTGATCTCTGTCGTCTGGAGGGTATCAACCGGTCCCTGACTGAATGCAAGCAGATGGAGTTCGTGGCGGGCAGCCAGCCCGCGCAGAATGGCCATCGCCCGCAGGCGCGAGCCGTTATCATCGGGTTCAGGCCACCAGGTTGAGAGAATGAGAATGCGCATGGGCCTTTCCTGTCTGACACATTATGCGACTTGCCGATGAAACCGTCGTTGCCGATGTCGATCAAGGGCGAAACGGTACGCCGCGAGCGTCTGTTCCGCCGTGTATTGCCAGGAAAACTGTCTGGCGCGCTGCCGGCCAGCCTGTCGAAAGTATGCTGCGCGCTCCGGATCGGCCAGGATGGTGATCAGATGGCGCGCCAGCGCCTGCTCATCTTCCGCGTCGCAGATCAACCCGGCCTCGCCGACCACTTCAGGAATGGCGCCTCGGTCAGAGGCGATGACCGGCGTGCCGCAGATCATCGCTTCCAGCAGTGGTATGCCAAAACCTTCAAACCACGACGGAAAGATAAACGCGCTTGCCATTGTGAACAGAGCAATCAGATCATCCCGTGGCGGGCAGATCAGGACGCGGGCGAAGCCGGCTGCCTCGGCAGCGCGCGCTGCTGGCCATGGCTCCCGTCGAGCAAAAAAGATGATCTCGTACTGTTGTTGCAGCGCTGCTGGCAGAAGTGGCCATGCGCGCGTCAGTACCGCCGGGTTTTTTAGTCCATCGGCCAGCACAAAGGAGCGGTTTAGGCCGTACCGTTGTCGCACTGCGGCCAGGATACGATCATCATCGACGGGCCGCACATCGGGTGGCGGCCCGTGTGGCGCAACCGTGATCGATTGCGCATCGCGACGGCAGTAGCGCAAGATATCCTGCTGCGCATGGCGCGAGACGGTTATCAGACCGTGGGCGCGTTCAACAGTGCGCCGGGTGATCAGATGGAGATAGGTCATCATTGCGATCGACCGCGCATCTTTGTTGTGTCCGGCAATGATCTCGCGCCACGGCATGACGTTGATCGCATCATGCAGCGTGATCACTGTAGCCGCAGCGCGTGGCCCCAAACCGTAATTGGCCGGGAAGTGAGCGACATCGACTCGGTCGCGGGCCATTGCGGATTGCAGCCGCGCCAGATCGTTCCAGATGGTCGATAATGGGTTGCGGTAGGGCAGGATGCGCAGCGTCACATGATTCGGTAGCTCGTTGATCTCAAACGGCGCTTTGGCATCAGCGTACAGCACAAACTGCTCGTTGCGCCCCACCGCAAACAGCGCTGGCAGCAGATGTTTCAGGTAGGTGTGAATCCCGCCTACCAGTCCATGCGAAAGATAGCGAACATCAATGCCGATGCGCATAGTGTGCTTTCCGATCTCCTGGCGTTACTTCGAGCGCAGTCTCGCGCCGCGGCAACCCCAGTCGCTGTTCGTATGCCGTTGGCGCTGGCCCAAATCGCCCTCGCCAGAAATCGCGCCATCCCAACCACATCCCGATCCGTCCGCTGCGCGTGCGCCATTTGGGTCGCAACCAAAGGCTCAGGTAGGTGCGCAGGTCTTGCCGGATCAGCGCATCGAGCCATGTTCGCCATCCGGCCTGGGTTGCGCGCAGAAAGAGTAAGCGATTGCGAGTCATGTAGTAGGCCAGGTATTCGCGGTCGAAGCGAGCATTGAGCGGGATTTTGTGCCAGACTTTCGCCGCTGGCGTGAAATGACAGCGGTAGCCGGCTCGCGTGGCTCGCGCGCACCATTCAGTCTCTTCAAAGTACATAAAGAAACGCTCGTCGAGCAGGCCAACAGCGGGGAGCGCAGCGACCCGGATCAACATTGCGCAACCGCTGACAAAATCGACGTCGCGCGCCGGGTATTGGCCGTGATCGTCTTCTTCGCCGGCCATCCGGCAGAGGCCCCGCTTCCAGTCGATGCTGCCTCCCGCCGACCAGACTCGCTGTGGCGCCGCGTAGTAGTAGATGATCGGACCAACCGCCGCAATCGCGGGATCGCGCTCGGCTGCGGCAACGAGCTGCGTTAGCATGTCTGGCGCGACTTCGGTGTCGTTATTGAGCAATAAGACGTAATCGTAGCCATGGCGCTGCGCGTGCCGCAGTCCTACATTGTTGCCGGCGGCAAAGCCTAGATTGGCGCCGTTTTCGATCACGGTAACGCCCGGAAAAGCCTGTCGCGCGCGATCCGGCGTGCCATCGCGCGAGGCATTGTCTACGATCACAACATCGTAGCGATCAGCCGGGTAGTCGAGCCGGTTGAGTGATGCCAGACATGCCAGCGTATCATCGATCCCATTGTAGGTCAGCACGATGATGACAACGCGCGGTCTCATCATTTCTGCCCTTTCACTGTCGCGCGCCGTTCGATCAGTGTCGCATAGTGTGCCAGGAGCGTGGTGATGGTTTCATCCAGCGACGGCGGCGGCTGAATCCCGGCCCGAAGCCGCTCGAGCAGGCCGGGTTCGCTGCGCAGACGCTGAATTTGCCGCGCGAGATCACGACTATCGCTGGTGGTAAACAACAATCCATCCACTTCATCGCGCACCAGTTCGGCCATGCCGCCGAGCCGTGAGGCAATCACCGGACGACCAGCAGCCTGCGCTTCCTGGATGGTTAGCGGGCTGTTTTCATACCAGATTGATGGCACCACAAGGACATCGATGGCGCTCAAGACGCTGGTCAGTTGATCGTGACGAAAGCCGCCTGCCAGATAGATGTGCGGATTGTCACCGATCAGGCGGCGCAGCGATCGGGTGTAGGCGGGGTTTTGTCGTTCGTTGCCATAGATCGTCACTTCGACGGTCGGTTCGCCAGGCGTCAACATGTGTGCCGCCTCGATGAGCACATGCACACCTTTATGCGGCGCGATCTGACCGATGTAGCCTATACGCAGGGTCGCGCCAGTTTCAATCGGGGGAAGCGGTGGGAAGTGTCGCCGATCGATGCCGTTCCGCACAACTTCCAGCCAGCGTATCCGATCCTGAAACAGGCCAGCCAGAAAACGCGAAGGCGCAATCGCCAGATCAACCTGCGCCAGCGCGCGCTGCAGGATGTCGCGTCGCTGTTGCTGCGCTGCTCGGCCACCAGCGCCGGCGACCGCAATCCAGACATTGCCGGCGATACCGCCGCTGATCTGCTCTGGCAACCGGTAGCGACGGCGATCGAGGCGCAGACACCATGCGCAAACTGCCGGATCATCTGGCGGCTGCGCGCAGAGCGAACCGTCACCGCGCAGCAGGGTAATGCGCGGGCACAGGAACCAGTAATCGTGCAGTGTCAGCACGGTTGGAATGTTGCAGGCGCGGGCGGCAAAGATACTGCCGGCGCCAATCAGGTAGCCGCTCTGCAGGTGAAAGATATCAGGCTGGAAGACGCGCATCCGTTCCGTCAGCCATGCTTCGATGGCTGGATTGGCGTAGCTCCAGGAGGCGGGCGCGTCGCGCAAGCCGAGATGTAGTCGCCAGACCGGGATCCCCTGATAGCGATCTGATTCGGCCTGCACCCCAAATGGTTGATCATCGTTCAGCGTTTCAACACACGCCACCTCGACACTATGACCGCGCGCCATCAGTTCGCGCGCGAGCCGCATGGTATACAGCTCAGCGCCAGCGCTATAACGAGGGGGAAAGTGATGGACGGCAAGCAATACCCGCATTGTATCCTCTCCTAACGGCGCGCTGTCAGTATGTTACGCACAAATGAAGCCTCTTCTGCTCCAATTACCCGCAGGCCAATCAGCAATCCACCGTACAGGGCGCCGCCGCTGCCAATCACGAGCAGTACCGGCCAATCACGGAAGACGTAAACGGCTACCGCCATAAGCAAGACAGCCACTGTGGCTTTCGCCAGCGGTTGCCAGTGCATACGTTGGAGTTGATCGCGGATTAACCAGATATATTGCGCAGCCAGCACCGCTTCGGTGATCACCGTGATTACTGCGGCTGCCATTGCGCCATACATTGGCGTGAAGATGATGTTGGCCAGCACATTGATTCCACTGCTCACCATGATTGAGCGGGCCACCAGCTTCTCGCGATCGGCAATCACGACCACATAGCCGAGAAATTCGGTCAAAAACATCAATGGCAGTGTCCAGATCAAGATCGACAGGAGCGGCGCTGTTGCCGCGTAGCCTTCACCGAACAGCAAGAAGACGATCGGTTGGGCCAGAATAAATCCTCCGGCTGTGATCGGCAAGGCCACGATCCCCAGATAGCTGAGAATCCGCTCGTAAATCCGGGGAAGATTGGCGGGGTCTTGCCTGGCCTGGCGCGCAAGCGAAGGGTAGAGCGCAGTGTTCAAGACGTTCGAGAGCGTTACCAGCGCGAAGATCAGATTGTAGGCCGCGTTGTAGTAGCCGGTGACCGTATCGCCGTGGGCTACGTTCAAGACCACAGTATCGAACCGGTACGATAAACCCAGGGTAAGACCGATCACCCCAAACGGAAAAGCGGCCCGCAGCAGATGAATCCAGCGCGCGCGCTGTCGTTGTCCTGGCCGAACCCCAAGCCGCCACAGCGCGCGCGCGACCAGGATGGTCATCACCGTGACCCCGATCATGGTGGCGAAGATCAACCCGTAATACCCCAATCCGAACCAGAGCGCCAGTCCGCCCAGGGTGACAAAGATGAGTTGATTGACCACCTGCATGCCGGCAGTGAGATCGAGGCGTTCGTGCCCTGCCAGCACCGCTTCACTGCTGCCGTGGACGGCATAGATGAGGAGGGTCAGGGCATTGAGGATGATCGCGCCGATCATCATCGGCGGGCGTCCAGTGGCAATCGCTGCGCCGGTGACCAGAATGCCGGCAATGCAGGCCAGGATGAGGCGCAGGGTTAATACGTCGGCGTACAGGTTGCGAATCCGTTCCAGACTGTCGGGTTCACTGCGCAATCGGGCAATTTCACGTACCGTGTAGGGAGCCAGGCCGAGATCGGCGATGAACAAAAAGACGCTGCCGAAGCCGATTACTGCCGCATATTGACCAAAATCGGTTGCGCCCAGTTGGCGCACGATCAAGATTGAAAAGCTGAATGAGAGTGCTTTGATCGCGAGTTGAGCGATCATCCCGACAATCGAGTTGCGCAGTACCGTGCGGGCAAGCTGACTCATACGACTGTGCCTGTCGCCATTGTTTGGAAGTTATCAATGGGGTGATCGCACATCCACTCTACCAGCTCGGTGACTCGATCCAGCCATCGATCCAGTGTGAAGCGCGTTGCCATCAACTCGCGTCCGACCCGGCCCATCCGCTCGGCGCGGCGCGGATTGTCCCACAGACTGGCAATAGCGGTGGCCAGTTGTGTGGCATTGCCCGGCTCAACCAGCAGGGCTGTCTCGCCTTCGACCACATATTCAGCCAGCCCTGGGCGGCGCGTGGCGATCACCGGTCGCGCCATTGCCTGCGCAGCCTGCACCGAGGTGCAGCCGGCGCTCCACTGCGTGCTGGCTTTGATTGGCACGACCACGATCCGGCTGGCCATATAGCAGGCGCGCAGTTGATCAGGCGGCACAAAGGGTTGCAGGCTGATGTTGGCCGGCAACCGCTCGCGCTCGTGACCGGCTTGGCCGCTGACCCAGCTACTACCGACCCGCAGGTGGCAGGGGATGTGGGGCAGTTGCCGCATTGCCCGAATCAGGGTTGGATAGTCGCGGTGCGATAATCCCAGGCTCTGCACGACAGTTGCTGGCCCGCTGTTCGTTAGCGGTCGATAAAAATCGGTGTCCACCGGCGTGTGCAAAGCGACGATCCTTTCCGGCGCGATGTTCAACGCCTGTTGCATCCCGGTTGCCTCAGCCTGACTGATTGCCGCAACCACGTCCCAGCGTCGTTGCAGACCCAATGCCCGAATCAGGCGCAGTTTGCTGGCCGACATTCCATGATGGAAGATGACCAGATGGCGAATGTGTCGTGGCAATACCAGTGCCAGCGGGATCCCTGCTCGCTCCGAGAGACTGATCACAGCCTGATACTGCGCGTGGCGCGCGATCTGGGCTACCTGTAAGGCTAAGCGCAGATCCATCCGCATCGTTTCCTCCAGCCAGCGTAATAGCCGATGCGGTCGCGTGATCCCGTAATCAACGTGCTGACTGTGAAATCGCGCGCTCAATTCCAGGTAATCAACTCGCTGGTGCCTACCGCTGCGCGCGGCTGCTGCCAGCCCCGGCGCAGGCGCGTTGGTTGCCACCACCAGTGTTCGCGGTGTCCGTTTGTGCATGGCCCTACCCTACCATTTCCGTTTAACAGCCCGCTAAATAAAATGCTGCGCGCAGATGACGCCATCGTCATCTTGCGCTGCATCTAGAGATAGCTCAGGATGTGCGGGTGGCGTTTGCGCTGCTGGCGGTACCAGTAACCAAGCGGCACCAGCGCGGCCAGCCCGATCAGCCACGCGCTGTATCCCCAGATGATGCGTGGCCCACTCAATGGCAGGTTGGTTATGATGAGGGCGATCAGGTGGTAGACGATGATGTGACTGATGTAGAAGAAGAGTGAGACCTGCCCAACTAATGGCAGCCAGCGCAGGACGCCGTCGGTCAGGAGGCGGGGGTTGGCGTAGGCCCAGGCCAGCAGGAGCGCTGCCAGGCCAAGGTTGAAGGCGAAATAACTCAGGCTTGGCGGCGCTTTACTCATGACGAGGAAGTGGGCCGGGCTGTCGCCAACGGCAGCAAACGACCCCAGATCACCGAAACTGCCGGCCAGACGGAGCAGGAACCAGCCTGCCAGCAGACCGCTGCCGATCTGGATCCACAGGCGCGGCTGTCTGAGCGCCGGACGGTCTTGCCAGTGACCGAGCGCGTAGCCCAGCCAGAGCAATGGCCCCCAGCCCAACACGGCGAAACCGATTGCCGGACGGGTGTCGTAGCTATAGGTGAGCCAGAAGGCCTGCCAGAACGGTTGCGGTGTGTTGCTGGCCAGATCGCCTGCCATTGCGCCGATGATCGCCTGATGCGCAATCAGCGTGCCGATGGCTACGCTCCCGATCTGACGGGGTGAGAGCAGATGGCGCAATCCCGCCAGCAGAATCATAGCGGCGGCGATGCTGGTCAGCACATGCACGTAGGGCGTGGCGCCGCGCCAGAACCACGCGCAGATGGTCAGGTCAAGGATCAGAATGACCCCAGCCCGGATCAGCATGAACCGGGTGGTTGCTGTCGGCGGCTGGTTGCGTCGGGCCTGCGCGGCTGCATAGAGCGCCAGGCTGTAACCGCCCAGAAAGAAGAAGATTGGCGAGGCCAGATTGGTGAGCAGGCCGCTCAGCCAGTACGCTGCGCTCTGCAAGCTAACCGGTTGGCCGCCGTATGACTCGGCTTGAAAACTGGCGCCGACGAAGAAGGCGCTATGGTCGAGTGCCAT
>FWWM01002602.1_pt1 | contig 48015 bp, 38 predicted proteins | sample 2228351 | NCBI WGS metagenome assembly FWWM01 (sample SAMEA103939774, study PRJEB20133) | metagenome | reverse complement strand
TGGATGTGCACCAAGCGGTGACCATGTCGCTGGTGGTGGTGGGGACGACCAGTTTATTGGGTGCGGTTCTGCATGGCCGCAAAGGGACGGTAGCGTGGCGAACGGCGGCTCTGTTTAGCGGCACGGGCGCGGCGGGGGCCATGATGGGAGCTCGCTTGACGCCATACTTTTCCCCGGATGCGTTGATGCTGATTTTTGCGGGGATCATGCTGCTGGTCGGTGGCCGGATGCTCGCGAGCCGCACCAACGGCGAGGTCAACCGGCCGGCGGTGCTCTGGCGTGCGGCCGTCGTCGGGTTGGTGGTCGGGGTGTTGACCGGCTTTCTGGGTGTCGGCGGAGGGTTCCTGATCGTCCCCGCTCTGAACCGCTTCGCCGGATTGGAGATGCACCGGGCAGTGGGCACCTCGTTGGTGGTGATTGCCATCAACAGTTTCGCCGGAGTGGCAGGTCAGATGAGTCAGGTTGAACTGGATGCGGCTCTCACAACCAGTGTGACCGTCAGTGCGGTGGCGGGGATGCTGGGCGGGGTACGTCTGTCCCATCGTCTATCTGCCAAGCGGTTGCGGACGCTGTTTGCCGGATTTGTGATTGTAGTGGCCGCGTTCCTGATGGTGACCCATCGGGGGGCCGTGCTGGCGGCGATCGCCCCGTCCGGACACTGAACCGGCCTGTAAGGGGCGGCACGAGCGGGAAATGGGGCGTGACCGAGACAGGATTAAGTTTCTTGAAGGAGGTTGCACATCATGTTCTTCCGTCAATTTTACAATGAACCGCTGGCCCAGATGAGCTATTTGGTAGCTTGTGAAGCCAGCGGCGAAGCAGTGGTAGTCGATCCGAACCGTGACATCGGCCAATATATCAACATGGCGCAGGAGCACGGCTTTCGGATTGTCGCCGTAACCGAGACGCATATCCATGCGGACTACGTGTCTGGAGCTCGGGAGCTGGCGCAACGGACGGGTGCCCGACTGTATTTGTCGGGTGCGGGTCCGGCGGAGTGGCAGTATAAGTTTGCGGCCGAGGCGGGGGCCACGCTGCTGCGGGATGGGGATACGTTTGGCGTCGGCCGCATCCGCTTTCAGACGTTGCACACCCCGGGGCATACACCTGAGCATGTGTCGTTTTTGCTGGTCGACGGGGCCCGTTCGCCCGAACCGGTGGGGATTTTCACCGGGGACTTCGTGTTCGTCGGCGATGTGGGCCGGCCGGACCTGCTCGAGCGGGCCGTGGGGGTGGCCGGATCGGCCGAGCAAGGGGCCCGGCAACTGTTCCGATCGTTGGCACGGTTTCGGGCCTTGCCGGATCATGTCCAGGTATGGCCGGCGCACGGTGCGGGGAGTGCGTGCGGGCGGTCGTTGGGTGCCATGCCGCAGAGCACGGTCGGCTATGAACGGATCGTCAATTGGGCCATGCACATTGCGGAGGAGGAGCAATTTGTGCGGGAGGTGCTGGCGGGTCAGCCGCCGTCCCCGCCGTATTTTGCGGTGATGAAGCGGGTCAACCGGGACGGTCCGCCGCCGGCTCCGCCGCTGCCGCCAGGGGAGTTGCCGTTAGCGGCCGCGGAGGGGCTGCTGGTGATCGACACGCGGCCGCCGCGAGAGTATGCTCGCGGTCACCTGGCCGGATCGATCAACTTGCCGTGGGACCGGTCCTTTGTCACCTGGGCAGGGTGGATCATCCCTTATGACCGCGATTTCGGATTGATTGTCGAGCCAGGGCAGGCATCCGCCGCTGCGGCAGCGTTACAACTGATCGGCCTGGACCGTCTGGCGGGTTACTGGCCGCCGTCGGCGGTGCAGGAGTGGGAACGGGCCGGTCAGCCGATCCGCCAGGTCAATCGGGTCTCGCCGGAGGTGGCTGGTCGCCTGATTGCCGAAACCAAGGCAGCCGTAATCGATTTGCGGCGGGATGACGAGCGGCAAAGCGGGTACATCCCCGGCAGCCGGCACATCCCGTTTGAGGAGTTGCAGTTGCATTTGGCGGGGCTGGTGCGGGAAGGTCAGCCGCTGTTGCTGCACTGCCACGCCGGGACCCGCTCGGCCTTGGCCGCCGGGTTGCTCAGCGCTGCCGGCGCCGAGACGATCTACGACCTGGAGGGAGGCTACCTGGCCTGGCAGCAGCACCACGCTGCTGCACGATAGCAGCCACACCCCGCGTTCCGGCTCCAAAAATTGTCCCTACACGTAGAAGTTGTTTGCGACAGATAAGTCAACTCCCCCAGCTAACCGAAACGCCCTATTTGCCTTTCGCCGCTCGTTACTCGCTATTGTTCATTCGTCGTCCGCTACTCGTTGTTTGCCATGTGTGATGTGCTATTCGCCATTCACCATGTGCTATTGACCATTCGCCATTTCCCATTCCTGTCGCCGCGGCGACAATCGGTTTGGCAAACGGCCAATTAGGGGCTATAATGGGGTAGCCTCTGCAGTGTTCGTGCTTGAGCGCCTGACTTTACGGCGAACCGACACCAACCTGCCAGGGGGACCTTTACTGGAAAGCGGTTGACGCTTGCAAGCCCGCCGGCATCCATCGCGGATGCGTCTGCAGCGGGATCCAAAACTCAATCGCGAGGTTCCCACATGAATAGGCGGGTTCCCGAAGTTCGGCTCACACGGCACCGGCGGAGGTTTTATTTTTCAGAATTTTTTCCTTCACCGAACGTTTACAATCGCGCTTTCGCCGTAACTTGTTGACTGACAGACACTTGTAACATCCCTCGCATCGTCCGGCGTCGGAGGATTGTCAGCCGCCTGACAGGGCCATGCGGCGGCATCGGCATCAGCTACCGTCCCGAAGTTGTGATCGGATGGCGAGTTGGGATATTGTCGGTCTGACGCCGCGGTGTCAGTGATTTCACAGTTGACACGACCGGCACAATCGCTATTGTTCACAACACAGTTTCACGAGTCCGCGAGTCGAGAGGGGCGCAGATGGACATGGGCACTGTTTCGCCGTTAGTAGGGGAAGCTGCATTTCTGCGTCGCCGCCGTCGTCCATCGCCCGATTTCCAGTGATGGTGCATGGTTCTGCAGAGTTGACGACAGAAGGGTAATCAGTGCGTATTGGGTCCGAACGTATGCCGGACGGTTTCTATCCCCCAGACGGCCGGGCCGAGGCGGCGGGATGAGGGATTGCAGACCGCCGCGGCAATGGGGTAGGAATCAGGCGCATACACGGCGTTCGCTGGGGCATGGTTCCGGGGCAACTGGGACCGCCGCGGCAATGGGGTAGGAATCAGGCGCATACACGGCGGAGGGCACACTGGCCACATTTCCAGAGTGCAGGGAGGCACACGCACGGTCAGGAGGACCATCCGGCGGATCGCGCTTCCTCCGCCGGCAGGCACCCGTGTTGCCCGTCCCGCTGTGCGGCCTGGGGTACGGATGCCCGATCAGGCTGTAGCAGCCGGTCCGTCCATGGATGAGATGGGCCGGCTGCGTTTTTGGGCCACCGCCACTTCGGCCTCGCCGCAAGTCGTCGCTTTCGTCTTATTCTGCATAAAATTCCCTATGGTAAAATCGGATATAACCTGCCGACCGGCCCGGCGAGCGGGGTCATCGCCTGGGGCACCGGCATCACCTGTTGGAACGTCATGAACCGGCAACTGGACCATCCGTTTTTGAACCTGGCCCGCGAGCGGGTCGTCATTCTGGACGGCGGCATGGGCACCAGCCTGCACCGCTACAAGCCCAAGGACGAGGACTGGGGGTACTCCCCGAGCGGCAAACACCTGATGAACCTCTCGGATGCTCTCATCTACACCCACCCGGAGTGGATCCGCGAGGTGCACGCGGGGTTTTTGGCCGTCGGCTGTGATGGCATCGAAACCAACACCTTCAACGCTTCCCGCCTGGTGCTGGAAGAATTCGGCATGGCGGAGCTATTGGAGGACATCAACCGCCGGAATATCCGTCTGGCCAAAGAGGTCGCGGCGGAGTTCTCCACGCCGCAGCGGCCGCGGTTTGTCATCGGCTCGGTCGGGCCGGGGACGCGGATGCCTTCCCTGATCGATCCGGCGATCTATGTCGATTTCGACACCCTTGCCGCATCGTACCGGCCGCAACTGCGAATCATGATCGAAGAGCGGGTCGATGCCATCCTGATCGAGACCTGTTTCGACATTTTGCAGGCCAAATGTGCGGCGATCACCGCATTGGAAGAGATGGAACGGGCCGGCGTCCGCCTGCCGCTGATGGTCCAATTGACCATCATCGACGAACGCCAGAAAATGTTGCCGGGAACGGACATACCAGCGGCATTGACCGCTCTGGAGCCGATCGAGGGGATCGATGTCATCGGCATGAACTGCGGCGTCGGGCCAGACCTGATGCATGAGGGGATCCGCCACCTCAGCCGGCACTGCGGCAAGCTGCTGAGCGTCCTGCCCAACGCCGGACTGCCCGAGACCTGTTGCGGCGAAACCCACTTCCCCCTGGCGCCGGAACCGCTGGCGGAGTGGCTCGACCGGTTTGTCGAGGAATACGGCGTCAACATCGTCGGCGGCTGCTGCGGAACCACGCATGCTCATCTGCAGGCGGTGGTCCAACGGATATTCGGCAAACGGCCGCAACGACGCGAAGTCGTTTATGTCCCCGCCGTTTCCAGCCTCCAGTCCCTGCAGGAGCTGCAGGTCGATCCCCGACCGCTCTACGTCGGCGAACGCACCAATACCAACGGCTCGAAAAAGTTCAAGCAATTGCTCGAAAAGGAGGACTGGAACGGCCTGGTCGAAATGGCCCGCGAACAGGAGCGGGAGGGGGTGCACCTGCTGGACGTATGCGTCGATTACGTCGGCCGTGACGGCGTGCGGGACATGAGCGAGGTCATCAAGCGCTTCAACGCCGTACTGACCAAGCCGATCATGCTGGACAGCACCGAAGCGGCGGTCATCGAAGCGGGCCTGAAGCGGTGCTCCGGCAAGGCGATCATCAACTCCATCAACCTTGAGGACGGACGCAAGACCCTCGATCCCAAGGTACGGCTGGCCAAAAAATACGGGGCCGCACTGGTGGCTCTGACCATCGATGAACGTGGCCAGGCCGATACGGCAAGCTGGAAATTCGACGTCGCCGCAAGGATTTACGACATTTGCGTCCACGAATATGGCATCCCCCCGTCCGATCTCCTGTTTGACCCGCTGGTCTTCCCGCTGACCACCGGCCAGGAACAGACACGGCGGAGCGCCATTGAGACCCTCAACGCCATCCGTCTGATCAAGCAGCACCTACCCGGCGCCTTGACCCACATCGGGCTGTCGAACTGCTCGTTCGGCCTGAATCCGTATGCCCGGCAGGTGCTCAACAGCGTCTATTTGCATTATGCCATCGAATACGGTCTCGATTCGGCGATATTGCACGCCGCCAAGATCATGCCGATGGCGGCGATCGACGAACGCGGCAAGGAGTTGTGCCGCCGCCTGATCTTCGACGAGCGGATCTTCGATGCCGCCGGCAACTGCATCGAAGACCCGTTGCAGCTATTGATTGATCACTATGCCGACCAAGCGGGTGCCCAAACCCGCAAAGCGTCGCTAGGCGACACCGTAGAGGAACGCTTGCGGCAAGCGATCATCCAGGGTCGCCGCGAGTCGCTGTACGCCGACCTCGACGAGGCCCTGAAACGCTACAGCGCCCTGGACATCATTAACAAGATCCTGCTGGACGGCATGAAAGTCGTCGGCGATCTGTTCGGCAGCGGTCAAATGCAACTACCGTTTGTGCTGCAAAGCGCCGAAGTAATGAAGGCCGCCGTGGCGTACCTTGAACCTTTCATGGAAAAGGTGGAGGGGGCGGAAAAGGGCAAAATCGTGCTAGCGACCGTCAAGGGGGACGTCCACGACATCGGCAAAAACCTGGTGGACATCATCCTTAGCAACAACGGTTATAAGGTGTATAACCTGGGGATCAAGCAGCCGATCGATGCGATGATCGCCGCCTATCAGAAATATGAGGCGGACGCGATCGGCATGAGCGGCCTGCTGGTCAAATCGACTCTGGTGATGAAAGAGGACTTGATCACGCTCAACGAGCGGGGTCTGACGCCGCCGGTGATCCTGGGCGGCGCGGCGTTGACCCGGCGATATGTCGAAGAGGATTTGCGGTCGATATACAAAGGGCCATTGTACTATGGCGAGGACGCTTTCGAGGGGCTGCGGGTCATGGACGAGATCATGGCCCGCAAGAAGCTGGAGAAGGTCGGGAGCGTGGTGATCAAAAACGTGGCCCATGCGGCGTGGCAGTCGCCGGCCGCACCGCCACAGGAAGAAGCTGTTGACGAAGGTGTGTCGGAACGGCTCGTCGCCGGGGCAGAGCCGGCCCGCCGGCTTCCCCCCGCTCCGGACATCCCGACGCCGCCGTTTTTGGGCATGCGGGTGCGGCGGGATTTAGATCTGAACGAAATTTTCAAATACCTAAACGAGCTAACGCTGTTCAGCACGCAGTGGCAGTTCCGTAAGGGGGGCGTCCGCCCGGAGGAGTACCGGCAGTTGATCGAGACGGTGGCCCGCCCGAAACTGTTGCAGCTTAAGCAGTTGTGCATCGAAAAGCGGATCCTGCAACCGGCGGCGACCTACGGCTTTTTCCCTGCCGCCAGCGACGGCAACCGCCTGATCGTCTTTGCCGAAGACCACCGTACACCGCGAGCTGTTTTCGAATTCCCCCGCCAGGACCACGGCGACTACCTCTGCCTGAGTGATTACGTTGCACCACCACAGGACGGCCGTGCGGCGGACTACGTCGCCTTCATGGCCGTGACTATGGGGCGGGAAGCCAGCCGCGCCACTCACGCCCTGTACGAGGCTGGCAAATACCAGGACTACCTGTTCCTCCACGGCCTGAGCGTCGAGGCCACGGAAGCCCTCGCGGAATACTTCCACAAGGTAATCCGCGAGGAATGGGGCATCGCCGGACAGGACGCGGCGGACGTCCGCAAAATCTTTAAAAAGCACTATCGCGGCTGCCGCTATTCGTTTGGCTATCCGGCCTGCCCCAACCTAGAAGACCAAAAGTTGCTGTTCGAATTGATCGATCCAACGGCCGTTGACATCCAGTTGAGCGAGCAATTTCAACTGGACCCAGAACAGAGCACCACGGCGATCATCATGCACCATCCGCAGGCGAAGTATTTCAACGTGACGCGGTCGTCGCGGAGCTGCACGATCACGCCATAAAGGCGGGCCCGTACCGCGGGGGCGACATGCCACACGCCGCACGCACCTATCGACTGGCCGGTTTGGTGGTACTGGCTGTTGCGGTCCCCTTGGGAGTCCTCCTGGTCGCCGTATCATTCCCGCCGCCGCAGCTGACAGTGCATGCCAGCCCGGTGGCGATATGGCCCTATACGGAGGTCCGTTTCGTCCGGGATGTGGTCGGGCCGCCGCCGCGATTCCGGCCACGCATCTCCGGCATCCGGATCGCCGATATCGACGGGGATGGCCGCCCGGAAGTGCTCGTCAGTGATGCCCAACGCAAACGCCTGTTGTGCTACCGCTGGACCGGCGGCGACACCCGCAATGGTTCCGGCGATGGCTCGGGAAGCTCCGGCGGCTGGCAGGAAACGGCGATCGGGCCGGAACTGAACGTCCCGGCGGGGATCGCTATCGCCGACCTGGACGGCGACGGCGACCTGGACATCGTCGTCGCTGTGCTAGGGAGCGTCCTGCCCAGCGACGACCGCATCGGGCAGGTGGTCTGGCTGGAGAACCAGGGGAACGGTCAATACGTGCCGCACGTGCTATTGGACCACGTGCGGCGAGTGGCCGACGTCCAGGCGGCCGACTTCACCGGCGACGGCCGGCTTGACCTGGCGGTCGCCGTGTTCGGCTACAGGCGTGGTGAGGTCTACTGGCTGGAGCAGGTCGAGAGAGGGCGATTCCGGGAGCACCGTTTGCTAGCGACGGCGGGGTCGTCCCACGTGCCGGTGGCGGACTTCACCGGCGACGGCCGGCCGGACATCGCCGTGCTGGTCTCGCAGGACCACGAGGAAGTGTGGCTGTTCGAGAACCAGGGCCACGGGCAGTTCCGGCCGCGGCGGATCTTCGATACCCCGAATTTCGATTTGGGCAGCGCCTGTTTGGTGGCCGCCGACCTGGACCGCGACGGCCACATGGACTTGCTGCTGGCCGCCGGGGACAACCTGGAGGTCAACCATCACTATCCGCAGCCGTGGCATGGCTGTTATTGGCTGCGGAATGAGGGGGAGGGGAAATTCGCCCCGCGGCACATTGCGGCGGTGGGAGGCGTGTACGCACTTGGCGTGGCCGACTTGACCGGCGACGGCCTCCCGGACATCGTGCTCGGCTGCATGTTCAACGAGTGGCGGGGACGGACCGCGGCCAGCCTAGTCCTACTGGAAAACATTGGCCCGAACCAATTTCGCCCGCGGACCATCGACGTGGAACCGATTCATGTGGCCGTGCTAGACGTGGGGGACATCGACGGCGACGGCCGGCCGGACATCGTCGCCGGACACCTCCACTTGGACGTGTTACATCCGGAGTTGTGGGGGCGGGTGAGCATCTGGTGGAACCGGGGGCGGTGAATCCCATGCGGCGGGGGGAATGGATCCTCGGGGGGATCGTCGTGCTGGAACTGGCCGCCGCGGCGGGCGGGCTGGCCTGGTGGTATCACCGCCCGCCGCAGGCGCCGCCGATCGACCCGCGATTTGTCGATCCGTTGGCCGTGCAGGAAATGGAGGCGGCGGCACGCTGCCGTACCCCTGAAGCTTGGGCCAAACTGGCCGAAGAGTACCTGGCCACGGGCTATTTTCCGCAGGCCGAGGCGTGCTACCGGCAATCCTTGCAACAACGCGGCGGACACGTTGAGACTGTTTTCCGGCACGCCTTCACCCTGGAGCGGCTGGGCCGGATCGAGGAGGCGATCGCCGCGTACGAACAGGCGGCGGCACTGGGCCATCCCCGCCCGGCGGACGTGCGTTATTACGTCGCCAAATGTCACCTGCGGTTGGGGCGGGACGCCGATGCGGCCACCATCTGGACGCAACTGCCGGACGTGCCCATCGCCCGCTACGAGCTTGCGGTTTACTACTGGCGGACGGGGCAGTACGACGCGGCGGAGCGGTTGGCTATGGCGTTGGATCGGGAATTTCCCACGTCGTACCCTCCCGCTGGCCTGCTGCACCGGATAGCACTCATGCGGGGCGACGCCGCCGCGGCGGCTCGCTGGGCGGACACCTTTGCCTACCGCTCCCAACCCTTGCCCACCCCTTTTGATCACGAGGTAAGCTGGATTTTCGCCACGGCCAACAGCATCGGCTCCGACCGGTACTTCCGCGACGCCGGGCGGGCGTACCAAGTCGGGCAGTGGGCTGAGGCGGAGCGGCTGTTGCGGCAGGCATTGGCGGCGGGCTGGTCGCCGGAAATGGCCGACCGCCTGGCGGAAGTGCAATATTTGCAAGGAGATCCGGCGGCAGCCCGCCGGGCGTTGCAGGAAGTGGTCGAGCAGGATGGCCCCACGTGGGAGGTGTTGTGGCGGCTGGGGCAGGCGTACGCAGCGACGGGCCAGCCGCAGGAGGCACTGCAGTTGTGGAAGCGGGCTGCGGCGTGGGCCACGGGCCGGTATGCAGCGGAGCTGCTCAAAGACTTGGCGGACTGGTACGAGCACCGCCAGCAGCCGGAAAAGGCCAAGTCCTATCGCGTCCACGCCCTGGTCCGCGAGGCGGTGGGGCATTTGGACGACGGCCAGCCGCAGGCGGCGCGGCCGCTGTTGCAGCAGGCGGTCCAGCTCGACCCCGCCGCGGCGACGGCCTGGTTTTTCCTGGGCGAGGCCGAACGGTTGGCCCACAACCCGCAGGCTGCCCGTGCGGCCTATCGCCGCTGCCTGGAGTTACAGCCGCATCACGGACGGGCGGCGGAAGCGATGCAACTGCTTCCACAACAATAAGTTACGGCCAATAGCCATAAGTCGCGGCCGATGCGTTGCGGCCAAACGGCCTCGCGTGGCCAGGAGCGCGGCGTTGAGCGGCGTTCCCCCCCAACGCAACGTCGGTCGCCGGATCCGGCTTACAGCTGCGTTTCCGCCACCTCGATGGCCCGATAGAGGCTCATCGCCTTGTTGACGGTTTCCAGGTATTCAAGTTCGGGCACGCTGTCGGCGACGATGCCGGCCCCCGCCTGCATGTATGCGGTTTGACCCAGTAAAACGAGCGTGCGTAAAGCGATGCAGGTATCCATGTTGCCGCTGAAGTCCACATAGCCGACGGCGCCGCCGTATGGCCCGCGACGGTGCGGCTCCAGCTCGTCGATGATCTGCATGGCCCGTACCTTGGGAGCGCCGCTGAGAGTACCCGCCGGCAGGCTGGCCCGCAACGCGTCAAAGGCGGTCAGGCCGGGCCGTAGCTGCCCCGTTACCGTGCTCGAAAGATGCATCACATGGCTATACCGCTCCACATGCAACAGGTCGCTGATCTGGACGGAGCCGATCGCGGCGACCCGCCCCACGTCGTTGCGGGCCAAATCTACCAGCATAATATGCTCGGCCCGCTCCTTGGGATCGCGGAGCAGCTCTTCGGCCAACTGGCGGTCTTCCTCGGGCGTGCGGCCGCGGCGGCGGGTACCGGCCAGGGGACGGATGGTGATCACGCCGTTTTCGACGCGGCACATGATTTCTGGCGACGCCCCGACCAGCGTGGCCGCACCGGCCCGCAGGTAGAACATAAACGGCGAGGGATTAACGACCCGCAGGGCCCGGTAGATGTCAAAGGGACGGGCATGGGTTGTTGTCGTAAATCTTTGGCTGATAACGACTTGGAACGCATCCCCGGCATGGATGTAGTCGCGGGCCTTGTTTACGGCGGCGTAAAATTGGGGGACGCTGAAGTTGGACTGCACCCGCTCGGGCATGCCACGGGGCCGTTCCGGCGTGTGGGGGGCAATGTCAGTCAGTTGCAAGTCGACGCCGCCGCGTTGCAGGCGTTCGACCAGGCGGTCCACCTGCCCGCAGGCGTGATCATAGGTGCGACGTAAGTCCTTGTCAGATTTGGAGATATGAGCATGGGCCACGGCCAGGATGGTCTTGTCCACATGGTCGAAAATGACCATCCGGTCGTAAAAGCCCATCGAGACGTCGGGCAGGCCGCGGTCGTCCGGCGGGGCGTGGGGCAAATGTTCGGTGTAGCGCACGGCGTCGTAGCCGATGTAGCCGACCACGCCGCCGCAGAAGCGGGGCAAGCCCGGCAGGTGCGGGCCACGGTAGGCAGCGACCAGCTCCTCGAGCCGCCGCAACGGGTCGGAGTGTTCCTGCTCCAGCCACTGCCGCTGGTCGGCCTGCCGATAACGGATGCGGCGGTCGTAGGCCTCGAACACCGCAAACGGCCCGGAACCAAGAAAGCTGTAGCGGCCGATGCGTTCGCCGCCGACCACGCTTTCGAACAGAAACGCCCATTCCCCTTCCTGGATCTTGCAAAATGCCGTGACCGGTGTAAGGGTGTCACCGGTTAGTTGGCGGTACACCGGCACGACGGTGTGGTCGCGGGCCAGGGCGGCAAACGTTTCAAAATCCGGAAAATGCGGCATGGCTGTCCCGTAACTGCGGGGTTATGGCGATATTGTCGCCGCCGTGGCCGCGATCGACGAGCCGTTGTTTGCTAAAGTGCCATCAGGGGCGGCGTTAGCCAGACCCGCAGCAGCAACGTGCGGAAGGCAGGCGAGGGAAAGCTAGCCAAGGTAGACAAGCGGATGAAGAGCAAGCGGCGGAAGGCAAACGGACGCCGGCCCAGGCCCAGTCGATGAGCGTGGCGATGAACGGGGGCAGGGCGGAAACGTGTGGCGTGTCGTCCATTTGGGGAAGTACTATCCGCCGGCCGTGGGGGGAATCGAGACACACACGCGGTTGCTGGCGACGGGTCTAGCCGAGCGGGGAGCCGAGGTGTGCGTTGTAGCGGTTCACCACGCCGACGCCGCCGGGATTGACGTGACCTACAAGCCGTTCCGGCGGACGCCAGCGGCGGAGGAATACGACGGTCCCGTGCGAGTTGTCCGCCTGGGACGGTGGGGGCAGGTGGCCCGCTTTGACCTTTGCCCATCGGTTGTCCAGGTGCTCCGTCAACTGCAGCGACAATTCCGGCCCCATGTCTGGCACCTGCACACGCCGAACGTGACGATGCTGACCGCCGTGGGCCTGTTGCCGGGGATCCGGCCGCTGGTGATCACGCACCACAGCGACGTCGTCCGCCAGCGGTTCTTGAAGTATCTCCTTTATCCGTGGGAAGTTACGGTTTATCGGCGGGCATCGCGGATACTCACATCCAGCCACGGCTACTGTCAGGGGTCGCCACTGTTGCGGCGGTTGAGCTCCCGCGTGGCGGTCATCCCTTTTGGCATCGACCTGATGCCGTTTGTGTCGCCGTCCGCCGCCGCGTTGCGGCATCGTGACACATTCCGCGCGCAATACGGCTGGCCGCTGTGGTTAGGCGTGGGCCGGCTCGTGCCTTACAAGGGGTGGGAGGTGGCCCTGCAAGCGTTGCGACAGGTGCCCGGTCACTTGTTGGTCATCGGCACCGGGCCGCTGGAGTCGCATTTGCGGCGGCAGGCCGTGCGGTTCGGCGTCGCCGAGCGCGTCCACTTTCACGGGCATGCCAGTCAGGAGGAGCTGATCGGGGCGTACCACGCCGCCGCCGCGTTGTGGCTGCCAAGCCTCAATCGGGCGGAAGCGTTCGGGATGGTGCAGCTCGAGGCGATGGCCTGCGGCTGCCCGATCATCAATACGGCCATCCCCGGCAGCGGCGTGCCCGAGGTGGCCCGGTATGGCGAAGAGGCCCTCACCGTACCGCCCGGGGATGCAGCAGCCTTGGCGGATGCGGCGTGTAAGTTGTTCAACGACAAGGTGTTACGCGAAAAGTTGTCCCGCCAAGCCCAGAAGCGGGCCTTGGCCGAGTTCGACCATCGCCGGATGGTCGAGCGAGTCGAAATGGTTTACCGTCAGGTCACGCGGCGGAGTGCCTCACCATGACTTTTGCTGTCGTGACCCGCCCGGCGATGACCGATGGCCGCGGGGCCGCTTGCGGAGCGACCGTGCAATGGCCAGCGGCTGCGGCGATGACCGTAACCGGGACCATCACCAGGACGAACCTGGCTTCCCCATGCGGTGGTGCATCATAACAGGCGAGTACCCGCCGGCCATGGGCGGTGTGGCAGCGTATACGCGACAGTTGGCCTGGCGACTGGCTGCTCGGGGCGAGCAGGTCATGGTGGCCACGGTGCATTCTGCTCATGCTCCTCACAAGACCACCGGGCCAACCGGCAAGGGGGAGGTGGCACACGGTGTCGCGGTATGCCGCTTGCCGGGCGGTTTTTCGCCGCGTGGCTTGATCGTGCTCGAGCGGCTGGTGCGGGACTGGCAGCCCCAGCGGCTACTGCTGCAATACACGCCGCATGCGTTTGGGTACAAATCGATGAACCTGCCGCTGGTGGAGTGGCTGCGGTATCGGGGACGTCGCCCGCCGCTGTGGGTGATGTTCCATGAGGTGGCGTTCCCTTGGACGGTGCGTCCGTTGCGGCATGCGGTGCTGGCGATGGTGCACCGGTGGATGGCCCGGGAGCTGGTCGCCGCGGCGGCGCGGCTGTTTGTGGCCACGCCGGCGTGGGAGGCAATCCTGCGGGCCTGTTCGCCGCGACCTTGTCGCATCGACTGGCTCCCCGTGCCGTCACCGGTCGAGCCGCAGGACGACGCGGCATGTGCCATCGCCCAACAGCCGCCGTACGCGGTGGGACATTTCGGGACATACAGTCCATCGATCGTTCGACTGTTGGAAACTACACTGGAGCAAATACTGCACCGCCGCTCCGATGCGACGCTCGCCCTCATCGGCCGAGGCTCCGATAGCTATCGGGAAGCATTTCTGGCACGGCGTCCGCAGTGGCGGGAGCGGGTTGTCGCCAGTGGCTGCCTGCCGGACGAGGGGCTGGCCGACTGGCTACGGGCGTGCCACGTGATGGTGCAACCGTATCCTGACGGCGTGACCGCCCGGCGGACCACGGCCATGGCAGTACTAGCGACCAGCCGTCCGCTGGTGACCAACGCCGGGCCGCTCAGCGAGCCGCTCTGGCAGCAGCACCTGCCGATCGCCGCCACGCCGGAACCGGCGGCCCTGGCGGCGCTGACCGTCCGGCTGCTCGAGGACGCAAGCCTCCGCCGCACCGTGGCGCAACAGGGGTCCGCCCTTTACCGCCAGTACTTCTGCTGGGAGCGGGCCATACAGCAACTCCTTTCGGAGTAACGACTTAGGAGCAATTGTGGCGATGCGACCCATCCGGCTGCTAACCATCGGGCACTCGTACGTGGTCGCTCTGAACCGGCGGCTGCCGCACGAGATCGTCCGCTGTGGCCAGGGCCGGTGGGAGGTGACGGTCGTGGCCCCGCGGTTCATGCAGGCGGACTTGCGTCCCATTCACTTGGAGTCGTTTCCCGAAGAGGCGTGCCGCCTGGAGGGGGTGGCGGCCTACGCCACGCGGTATCCTCATTTCATGCTCTATTCTCGCCGCCTGAAGCAGTTGCTGGCCGAACCGTGGGACCTGGTTTACTGTTGGGAGGAACCTTACGTGCTAGCGGCGGCTGAGGTGGCCCGGTGGCACCGGTCCACGCCGCTGGTGTATTACACGTTTCAAAATTTGTCCAAGCGGTATCCGCCGCCGTTTTCATGGGTGGAGCGGTATTGCCTGCGGCATGCGGCGGGGTGGGTCGCCGCCGGGCAGACAGTGCGAGAAGTGCTGGTGCAACGACCGATTTATGCCCTCATACCGCATGCGGTGATTCCCTTGGGGGTCGATACGGCGGTGTTCCAGCCCGATCCGGCCGCCGCCGCGACGGTGCGGGCGGAGTGGGGGTGGCCGGAGTCCGGCCCGCCCGTGATCGGCTATCTGGGGCGGTTCGTGCCGGAAAAGGGGATCCGTCTGCTGATGGAGGTGTTAAATCAACTAAAGGGGGCGTGGCGGGCGGTCTGGATTGGCAGTGGACCGCTGGAGCGGGAGCTGCGAGCTTGGGCAGGGCGGTGGCCGGATCGGGTGCGGGTCGTCACAGGAGTGCCGCATCGGGAAGTGCCGCGGTACCTCAACGGGATCGACATCCTGGCCGCACCGAGCCAGACGACCCGCCGCTGGCGGGAGCAGCTCGGCCGCATGCTGCTGGAGGGTATGGCCTGTGGCAAGCCGGTGGTCGCCAGCGATTCCGGGGAGATACCGCACGTCGTGGCCGACGCGGGGATCGTGCTGCCGGAAGCGGATGTGGCACTTTGGGTTACAACGTTGCAGGAGCTGTTGGGGGATCCGGCCCGCCGTGCGGCGTTGGGGCAACACGGGCGGGAGCGGGTGGAGCAGGTGTTTGACTGGCGGGTGGTCGCCGCACAGTATCTGGAGTTTTTTCAAACCCTGATTTGAGCGATCCACAACGTGACGCTGCTGCGATTGGCCGTGGTCCGCGACTATGCCGCCGAGGGGTGGCGGAGCATGGATTTGTGCGCCGAGCAACTCCTGCGGCATCTTCCGGCGGACGTGGCGGCTTGCGAGGTGGCGCCGCCGTTTCGGCGACTTTTGGGCCGCTGTCTGCCCGCCGTGCGGCTGGCGTTCAACGCGGATCGGGCACTCAACCGCTACCTGTTGTTACCACGGGTGGTGCGGCGGGCGGCCCGTGCCGCCGATTTCGTCCATGTGGTGGATCACAGTTACGCCCACGTGGTCCACGCCGTGCCAGACGGGCGGGCCGGGGTGTATTGCCACGATCTGCACGCATTCAAGTGCCTGCTGGCCCCGCAAGATACAGAGCCGCGGCCGTGGTGGTTCCGGCGGCTCATGCGGCATGTATTGACCGGGCTGCAGCGGGCCGCGGTCGTTTTTACCAACAGCCAGCAGACCACCCGCCAGTTGATCGAGCACCGGCTAGTAGCGGCAGAACGGGTGGTGCATGTTCCGCTGGGCGTCGCCGAGGAGTATCGGCCCGAGGCGTCCGGGGCGGTCTCCCTGCCGGGGCGGGTCGATTTCCCGTTCCTGCTGCATGTCGGAAACAACGTGCCCCGCAAGCGGTTGGACGTGCTGCTGGATGTCTTTGCGGCGGTGCAGCGGTCCAAACCGGAGTTGCGATTGATCCAGATCGGCGGGCCGTGGCCGGAGCCGTTGCGGCGACGGATACACGCCTTGAAAATTTCCGATAATGTCATTCAGTGGCAGAATCTGACTCGCATGCAGTTGGCGGAGCTGTACCGGCGGGCGGCCGCCGTGCTGGTGACCAGCGAGCAGGAGGGCTTTGGCCTGCCCGTGATCGAGGCGTTGGCCAGCGGCGCGGTGGTGATTGCCTCGGACATACCCGCCCTGCGGGAAGCCGGGGGAGCAGCAGTGTTATATTGCCCGGTGGCGGATGTGCAGGAATGGAGCCGCACCGTAGCGGCGGTGCTCAACGATCCAAACCTGCCGCCGCCCCCCTCGCTACGCTTGCAGCACGCTGCCCAGTTTTCCTGGCAGACGCACGCGGAGCGGATCGCCGCCGTGTATCGGTCGCTGGCGGAGGGGCTTCGCCCACGGTGAGCCATGTGCGGCATTGCTGGCACGATCGGGCTGCCGCTGGCCAGTGCGTTACCGGCCGCCGAACAGATGTTGCAGGCGTTGCGGCATCGGGGACCCGACGACGCCGCCACGCAGATGATTCCCGCCGCGACGGCGGACTCGCCGCCGGTGATCTTTGTGCACACCCGCCTGGCAATTATCGACCTGTCCCCCACCGGCCGTCAGCCGATGACCTTGCCGGGTGTACCTCATGCCCCGTGGGTCACCTTTAACGGCGAAATCTACAACTTCCAGGAGCTGGCCAAGGAGCTGGAGAGCCGGGGGCACCGACGGTTCGGCCACAGCGACACCGAAGTGCTGCTGCGAGCGTGTTGGGAGTGGGGGGAGTCGGCCCTGGAACGGCTAGGCGGTATGTTCGCGTTCGCCTATGCCGACCCCCGCCGCGGCGAGGTTTGGCTCGTCCGGGACCGATTGGGTATTAAACCGTTATACTGGTGCCGGACACGTCCGGGCGGCGTACTGTTCGCCTCCGAAGTGCGGGCCTTGATTGCCGCCGCCCAAGGGCTATTTGAGGTCCGCGGCAACCCGGCGGCGATTGAATCGTTCTTGGCGCAGGGGGCCGTGTTCACGTCGGAGACGCACATCCGCGACGTTTTTGAGGTCGAACCGGGGGAGGTCCGCATTTTCGACTGGTCCGGTCGGGAGCGGCGTCGCCGCCATTACTGGCAGATCCCGTTCCGGCGTCGGGATGGGCCGCCGCCCGAGAGGGAGTCGCTTGTACGTCAGTTGCGGGAGCGTTTGCATGTGGCCGTCGAGCAGCATCTGTGCGCGGACGTGCCGGTGGGTGTTTTCCTGTCCAGCGGGATGGACTCGGCGGCCGTCGCGGCCGTCGCCACCGCGGCCAGCCGCCTGCCGCTGCGGACCATCACCATCGGCTTCGATCAGCCGGATTTCGACGAATCCCAGCAAGCGGCCCGCCATGCCCAGTTGTTGGGCACGCAGCACCAGACGATCCGCCTGTCGGTCAACGCCGTGCGGGACGCATTTGAGGATGTCCTGGCGGCGATGGACCAGCCGAGCGTGGACGGGTTCAACACGTACCATGTCTCGCGGGCCGCGCGAGAGTCTGGTCTGAAAGTGGTGCTGAGCGGTCTGGGCGGGGACGAGCTGTTTGGGGGCTATGCGACGTTCCGGGACGTGCCGCGGGCGTGGCGGTGGCGGCGATGGCTCGGCCTGTTGCGACCGCTGGAGCAATGGTTACGGCCGCTGAGCCGTCTTTGCGGCAGCCGCTGGTTGCTGAAGACGGCCGAGCTGGTTGGCCGCAAACACGATTTCCGGCAAATATACATGTTGCGGAGGGAATTGTTTCTGCCGCCGGAACGTCGTCGTTTGCACCCGTTGCCGGAGGCGACCGATCCCCTCACGGGCGTGCCGCCGGATGCCTTTTCCTTGCCGGCAGACCTAGACCCGGAAAACGCCGTATCTTATTTGGAGATAAAGGGTTACATGCGGTACATGCTGCTGCGGGACGCCGATGTCTCCAGCATGGCGCACGGCCTGGAGCTGCGTGTGCCGTTACTGGATCACCGGGTCGTGGAGACCGTGGTGCAGGCGCCGGGGCGGTGGAAGCGGCCGGGGCGACGGCCAAAACGCCTGCTGGCGGAAGCGGTCGGCCACCGCTTGCCGGCCGATGCGGCGAAGGGACCCAAACGCGGATTCACCTTCCCCTGGGCAGCGTGGTTGCGGCGCGCCTTAGCCCCGTGGGCTGAGGAACGCCTCTATGCCCGCAGCGTCTGGCAGCGGCTCGGCTTCGACCCGGACGCCCCGCTCGAGCTGTGGCGGCGGTTCCTCCAGAAAGACCCGGCGGTGGGCGGACTGCAGATGTTGGCCTTGCTCGTTTTGGCCGAGCTGGCCGTCCGACAGCGGATTTCGGTGTGAAAATCCTGTTTCTGAACCCGACCGGCGTCCTCGGCGGGGCCGAACGCAGCCTCCTCGACGCCTGGGCCGGCCTGCGGCAGCTTCGGCCACAGTGGGAATACGAACTGATCGCTGCCGAGGATGGCCCTTTGGTCCGGCAGGCGGCCCGCTTGGGGGTGCCCTGCTTTGTCCTGGCACTGCCGTCAGCCTGGTCGGCGGCAGGGGACTACGCCCTTTCCGGCCGCGCAGGGCAAAAGTGGATGCGGGCAATCGCATTAGGGGGGCAGGCCGCATGGGGAGCGCCGCTGTTGTGGGGGTATCTGCGGCAGTTGCGTCTGCTGGTGCGGCAACGCCGGCCCGACCTAGTTCACTCCAATGGCATCAAGTTCCATCTGCTCTCGGCGATTGGACTTGCACCCGATTATCCGCTGATCTGGCACGTGCGGGATTTTCTGTCGCTGCGGCCGCTGTTGCGGCGGATGGTGCGGTGGCTGCCGCCGCCCGCGGTGGTCGTGGCCAATTCGCAGGCGACGGCGGCGGACCTCCGCCGGGTGATGCCGCTGCGTAGTCCGGAAGTCATCTACAACGGCATCGATACGGCTTATTTTGTTCCCGCCACAGCGACGGTGGACGGGTCATGGCTGGATCAGGCGGCGGGGTTGCCGCCACTATCCGGGCCAGAGCGACCGGTACGGATCGGCCTGGTCGCGACCTATGCCCGCTGGAAGGGGCACGAGGTATTTATTCGTGCGGCGGCCGCGGCAGTGGGGCTGGTCCGCCCGCTGCTGTTGCGGTTTTACCTCATCGGCGGCCCGATCTACCACACGGCGGGATCACAATACACGCCGGAGGAACTATATGATCTGATCCACCACTGCGGCCTGGACAACTGCTGCGGCTTGGTCCCGTTTCAGGACGATCCGTTGCGGGCGTATCAGAGCTTAGACATCGTCGTACACGCGAGCACGCGGCCGGAACCGTTCGGGCGGACGATCGTGGAAGCCATGGCCTGCGGCAAGGCGGTCATCGTCAGTGCAGCCGGGGGCGCGGCCGAGCTGGTGCAGCATGGAGTCGACGGATGGACCATCTGCCCGGGATCGGTGACGGAACTGGCCCAGGCCCTGGCCCGGCTGGCGGCCGATGCCGAGCTGCGGCGACGACTCGGTGCCGCCGCACGGCGATCCGCCGTGGAACGCTTCGACATCCAGCAGCATGCGGCCCGACTTGTCGAGCTTTACGAGCGGATGCTTTGCGAGCGGTTGGCCCGACGGCCGCAATGATCACTATTCCCATAATGATCACTATTCCGATCGAGTTGGTCGCGTTTGTGTGGACGATGAATCCTGGCCGAGTTGGTCGTGTTGTGTGGATTCTATCAAGCGAATCTTAACATCACTAAGTCGATCGTTTTAGTCAACATTGGCGATGGTTTCGCCGCCGGCCCGCGAGACGAGTGCGGCAATGATCCCGGGCGGCGTGCTGTCGCGTAGGAAAAAGACGGAGCCGTCGCCACGCAGGGCGTTGCAGCCGCCGGTGTGGAAGCCGTAAGGATTGTCCACGTTGAGGGTATTGACGACGGCACAGCCATAAATCGGCGTGGTGCCGGAGACGTTGTCGACGCCGCGTACCGAGCGGGAAATGTTGTAATCGGCCCAGGAGGCGTTGAGGTTGAACGCACTGACGGGCCGGTTACGGAAATACACGGCCTGCCGCCCGGCTAGCTCAAAGAAGGTGACGGTGTTGGAGGTGCCGTCGGTCCAACTGGCGTATTTGGGTCGGCCGCCGAATGGGGCGAGGGCGGCCATTTCGCTGTCGCTAGGGCTGCCCGGGGGCGTGGTCGGGGCACAGGTGGTCCGCCAGGTGGTGTTGAGGCCGCGGGGCGGGGAGTAATCCGTCGGAGCCAGCAGCAACTGTCCGGCGGGCAAGCCGAAATAGGGGCCGTAGTCGGCCATGCGGTCGCCGTTAGGGGTGGACGGACAGATGAAGACCTTGATCCGTTGCTGGCCGGCCGGGGATGTCCCCAGCGGCGGCGGCAAATTGACCGGGTCGATCACCGACCGCTGCATGTTGGCCAACCGCACCACGTTGTCCTGCTCTAGATACGCCAACAGATAGGTCAAGGCGCTGTGCCCTTGCGTTTGAGCCCCATAAGGATTGCCACTGGGAGCCGGGTTGAAGTCGTGACCCCAGGCGGGCATGAAACCATTGGCCGACTCGTAATTCGCTAAAGCTAAACCGATTTGCTTAAGATTGTTTTGGCAACTCATCCGGGCCGCCGCTTCGCGGACCTTCTGCACGGCGGGGAGCAACAGTCCAATCAAGATGGCAATAATGGCGATGACCACCAACAGCTCGATCAGCGTAAATCCTCGACGCCTGGACCCAAGCACGTTCAACATGAGGCCTACCTCCATTAAGTAGAAACTCAAGTAGGAACGAGAACGATCAGGGACAATGGCAACTATTATTTCAACTCGAAAGGTGGGAGCTTGGTTTCGCGTGGTTCGACGGTAGCCCGCAAGGGGGATTTTTGGCGGTCGGCGTAGCGGCCCTGGAGGCGGTCGGCGGCCGGACCCTCGTCACTGCGGCCCATCTCGCCGATGTATCCTTCCGGCAACTTGCCGGCGGTTTTGCTCTTACGCTCTTCCGGCCATACGATCGTCACCTCGTATTGACCGGGGGGAGCGCCCGCTTTGCCGTTGGTGGACAGGGTAAATGTGCCGTCGGCGGCGACGATGCCGGTGGAGGGCACGACCTGCACGCCGCTTTGACCGGCTGGATAGAAGGTGACCTGGGCCCCTACGGCGGGCTGGCCGTTGACCGTTACCGTGCCGCTGACCGGATAGAGCCGTTCGCCAGCGTTGCATCCGCCACAGGCTACGATCGCCAGGACAATCACCCAAATGGCCGCAACAGGTCGGGGAGAGGGCATAACCGTCGCCGCGTCAAGAATTTGAATGATCAGATTTTCAAACAAGATAACACGCTATACCGCTTATTCAAGTGAATTTTGTTAGAATTTTGGCTGTTAACCCTGCCTCAAGGGGGATGGTGTCCCAATCGGGCCGCCGCAGGGGGGTGTAGATCAAATGGCCGTCGGATCGATGGGGCTTTTGCCAATGACCATCAGATGATCTGCATCTTTTGGACGTGGCTTCGCAGTTTTTGTCCCAGCTCCTCGATGCGGCGTTTGCATTCGTTGCGGGCACGGGCAAACCCGGCGGGCGTGACCTTGCCGGACTGCAGATATTCCAAGACGACCGCCTCGGCGGCCATGAATTCCGGGCACGCATCGGCCACGAGCGGGGCCAGCTCGACCGGGATGGTGGTTACGCCGTTGCGATCGCCGTGGAGCAGGTCGCCGGGGTGAACCCACAGGCCGCCGACCCGCACGGGGCAATCCAAGGCCACGATCTGGGTATAGCCGTGCGAGCAGATCGTGCCGCTGGTGAAACAGGGGAAGTGGAGTTTTTCGATCTGGTCGAGGTCGCGGCCGGCCCCGCTGGTGATAATCCCCACCGCCCCGAAAGCTTTGTAGGTGGTGCACATGACCTCGCCGAAGGTGGCGGCGACGGGTGGATCGTCTAAGTCCTGAAACACCACAACTTTAGGACCATCGATGGCGGCCAGGCGTTCGACTTGGTCGCTCAGGCCCATGTAGGTGTCACCGCCACGGGGCGGGGCGGCCGCCCGGAACGTCGCCGTGGTTGCAAATCCCACCATCGGCGGCAAATGGGGAAAACACGCCTTGATCCGGCCGTCCATGTACCCCGCCGTGCGGGGCCGATAATCAAACAATTCCAAGACGTTGCAAATCGTCGGCGTGTCAAACTGTCGCAGTCGCTGCAGCACGTCTTCCGCAACCCGCATGGGTCGGTCCTCAACTGGTTGGTTCCGCTCGGGCCGCATCCATTGGCCCGCAGCCCGAGGGGAGAGAGCCGAACGGTAAAAATTCATAAAATTTTATATTGCGGACAACCAATCCCGAGTGTATTCTAGAGGTAGCTGACCGTTTTCCCCCCTAGTCAGCACGACGAACGACCTGCCTCCCTACGCCCTCGTGAACCAAGATTAGAGGGACCCGCCATGCTGAACATTCCCATCGGACGAACGCGATTCTGTGACGGCGTGGACCGGCGTGCGTTTTTGCGGATCGGAACGTTTACCTTTGGGGCCGCCACGCTGACATTGGCGGACCTGTTGCGGTCCGAAGCCCAGGCTCGACAACAGGGGGAATATCACCGCACGCGGCACAAAGGGCTTATCCACATCTTTCTCGGCGGCGGACCACCGCACCAGGATATGTGGGACATCAAGACCGAAGCCCCCGCCGAAATCCGCGGCGAATTCCGGCCGATTGCCACGAATGTCCCAGGCATCCAGATCGGTGAGTGCTTTCCCCGCATCGCCCGGATGGCCGACAAGTTCGTCTTCATCCGCAGTGTCGTTGGCTTGCAGGACCGCCACGACGCGATTATGTGCACCACCGGCTGGCCCCCGAATTCGATGATCAATATGGGCGGCCGGCCCAGTATTGGTAGCGTGGTGGCCCGCCTGCAGGGGGCTGTTGATCCCGGCGTGCCCCCGTTTATTGGCCTAGCCGAACGCACCCAGCACATGCCTTGGAGCGATCCCGGCCAGCCGGGCTTCCTCGGACCGACCTGCGCGGCGTTCAAGCCCAGCGGGCCGGACCTGGCCAACATGGTCCTCAACGCTGCCAACAAGGAACACCTGCCCGAACGCAAACAACTGCTGGCCGCTTTTGATAACCTGAAACGTCATCTCGACCACCGCGGCGTGCTCGACGCCGTGGACAGCTACACCGCCCGGGCTTTTGATGTCCTCACCTCATCCAAGCTGGTCGAAGCCTTGGACTTGTCCAAGGAAAGCCCGAAAGTGCGGGAACGCTACGGCGACGGCAAACCCTACAAGTACCAATACGATGGTGCCCCCACGGTCAACGAGCACCTGCTGATTGCCCGCCGCCTGATCGAAGCCGGTGCCCGCGTCGTCACGCTCAGTTACGGCCGATGGGACAGCCACGGGCAAAACTTTGACCTGGTCCGCGATCACGGTGGCAAGCTCGACCAGTGCCTGACCGCCTTGGTCGAGGACCTCGATGCCCGCGGCATGCTCGATGATGTCACCGTGATCGCTTGGGGCGAGTTCGGCCGCACGCCGCGGATCAACAACAATGCTGGCCGCGACCACTGGGCACCGGTCAGTTGTGCCATCCTGGCCGGCGGCGGCATGCGCACCGGTCAGGTCATCGGCAGTACCGACCGCACCGGCAGCTATGCCAAGGATCGACCGGTCCATTACTCGGAAATCGTCGCGACCCTCTATCACAACCTCGGCCTCGATCCCAGCACCACCACGGTGATGGATCCGACCGGCCGGCCGCAGCACCTGGTGGAAGCCAAACCGCTGCCGGAGGTGATCTGATACCGAAAGGATGGTGGCAATCCAAGCCGGCGACGTTGCTCGGGCCGGCCCCGCACGCGGCGATGGCAACCTCGCTGCAAGAGGGGCTACGCCCGTCTGGATGACGTTGCGTAGCGGATAAATAATTGCTCGTCAGGGTCGCTTCATGAGCCACTCTGCCTGTCCGGGGCCGCGGATCAGTCGCCGCCAGATGCTGCAGGTCGGTGCGGCGTCGTACATTGGCCTACACCTGACGCAGTTGCTGCGGGCCGAACGCCTGCCGGCCCGATCCGCCACGGCGGACGCCTGCATCATCATCTTCCTCAACGGCGGACCATCCCACTTGGACATGTGGGACCCCAAACCGGACGCCCCTGCCGAGGTGCGGGGGGAGTTCCGGCCGCTATCCACCTCCGTGCCGGGCGTGTACTTGACCGAGCATTTGCCAAAATTCGCCCGGCAGATGCACCGCTGCACGCTCATCCGTTCGGTGCACCACAGCGTCAATAACTCGCACGCGGCGGCCGTTTACTGTGCCCTGACCGGTCACGACCGCGGCGAAATCGGCGGCGGCGCCCGCCCAGACGACCACCCGGCCATCGGTTCGGTCATAGCGGTCAAACGGCCTCCGCATACGGCCATGCCGCCGCACGTCCTGTTGCCCTACATCACCAAGGAAGGAGCCGGCGGCCCGCCGCAGCCCGGCTTTTTTGCCGGCTGGTTGGGCAAGCCCTACGACCCGTTTACCATCCTCAAGGATCCAAACGCTCCCAATTTTGCGTTGCCGGAGCTGGCCTTCGGCCCGGATATCACGCCGCAACGGCTGGATGCGCGGCGGCAGCTCATCGACCGCCTGCTGGCCAATCAACAGCGGCTATCCCAGCCGGGGTGGGACGCCGCCCGGCAGCGAGCTTACGAGCTGCTCACCGCCCCTGCCTTGCGGGAAGCTGTCCGCATCGACCGGGAGCCGGCCAAATTGCGGGACGCCTACGGCCGCAATATCTACGGCCAAAGCATTTTGCTGGCCCGTCGCCTAATCGAAGCCGGTAGCCGCGTCGTCTGCATGTCCTGGGCGCCGGATGCCAACGCCACCTGGGACACCCACGGCAGCAACTTCGTCAAGCTCAAACGGGAGCTGCTCCCTCAGTTCGATGCCGCCGTATCGACCTTGCTGGACGATCTGCACGCCCGCGGCCTGCTCGACCGTACCCTGGTGGCCATCCTCGGGGACTTTGGCCGGACTCCCAAGATCAACGGCAACAACGGCGGCCGCGACCACTGGAACTTTTGTTATTCAGTCGTCCTGGCCGGCGGCGGGATCCGTCCTGGCTACGTTCACGGGGCCAGTGACAAGATCGGCGCCCAGCCGAGCCTCCTGCCCGTGCGGCCCGCCGACATCATCGCCACCATCTACGCCTGCCTGGGTATTCCCCACACCAGCGAGCTGCGCGACCGGCTCAACCGCCCCTTTGCCGTCTGCCCGTGGGGCGAACCGATCACCGCCCTAATCGCCTGAGGTGCCGCCGCGGCTTACTGGCTGGTCCATGTCGGCTGGACAGACAGATTGTACAGACAGACTAAACAGACTAACCTGACACATGGTGCTAGAAGCTTGATTTTCCGTCTGTTAGCAGGTTTTGCCGCTTGCCTGCACCGCACAGAATCCTAGATCTACGCCATCAGCGTCGCATGTGGGATTGTTCGGTTCCAACACTGCATCCAGAAAGGAGGCAGACCATGTCGGTGATGTACGTCGGCGAGGCGTTGGTTCTGGAAGGGAACGATCTTCCAAACGTGGCCCACATAGACCTCGTCATCGGCCCCAAAGATGGACCGGTTGGCGAAGCATTCGCGAACGCTTTGGCCCGGCAGTCGCAGGGGCACACGAACCTGCTGGCCGTGATTAGCCCGAATATTCCCGCCAAGCCGGCGACGGTGATGATCACCAAGGTGACGATGAAAGGGAGCAAACAGGTCATGCAGATGTTCGGGCCGGCTCAGGCGGCGGTCGCCCGTGCCGTGGTTGATAGCGTCGTCGAAGGGGTCATTCCCAGGGACAAGGTGGACGAATGGTGCATCGTCTGCGGCGTGTTTATCGATCCCAACGCCAATGACAACAAAAAGATCTATAAGAATAACTACGAGGCCACCAAGCTGGCGATCAAACGGGCGTTGGAGCAAAAGCCCACGATCGACGAGATCATCGCCCAGAAAGAGACTAAGCACCCCTTCGAATAAAGCGGCCGAATCGTCAGGTGGCAACCTGAAATTGAGCTGACACGGCATATCCGGTCCGCCAGGCGGTCATTCGGCTGGTTTACACGTTTGTACCGGCCATGACAGTCCCTCGGGTATGGCAGCAGGGGGCACCAGCATTTGGACGCCGTCAAAGGACGTATTACCATGTCTGAAAAATCGACCATATTGGTCCAGCTTGATACCGATCCGTTGCCGAGCGTGTTTGACCGGGTCGTCGCGGTCGATGCCGGCGTGCAGCAGGTGTTCAGTTACGGCGGCGTGACGGCCAAGAACGTTGTCCCGCTGGTGCACGGCTGCATTTTTACGCGAGGACCGAAAGACCTGCACCGCACGGCGATCTTTATCGGGGGCTCAGACGTCGCCGCGGGGGAGACCCTGTTGGCCGAGGTCCGCAAGCACCTGTTGCCGCAATATGGCTTGAGCGTGTCGGTAATGCTGGACAGCAACGGGGCCAATACTACGGCGGCGGCGGCCGTGCGGGCGGCGGCCCGGCATCTCGACCTGAGCCGGGCCCGGAGCCTGGTGCTGGGAGCGACCGGACCGGTCGGGCAGCGGGTGGTGCACCTGCTGGCCAAAGCCGGAGGGCATGTGCGAGTCGGGTCGCGGCAGTTGGAGCGGGCCACGGCGGTGTGCAGCCGTGTAGCCGCACAGGTACCGGGGGCCGGACTGGAGCCGGTCAGTGTCGCCAGTAGCCAGGATGCTCCGGACGCTTTGGAGGGCCGCAACCTGGTCATCGCCGCAGGGGCGCCAGGGGTCGTCCTGCTTCCCAAAAAGATCCGGCAGTTGGCCACCCAGCTCCAGGTAGCCATTGACCTCAACGGCGTACCGCCGGCCGGGATCGAAGGGGTCGAGTTACAGGACAAAGGTACCCTCCGCGATGGCATCGTCTGTTACGGTGCACTGGGTGTCGGTGGCACGAAAATGAAAATCCACAAGGCCGCCATCAGTAAATTGTTTCAGATCAACAACTTAGTCTTGGACATCGAGGAAATCTACCAGATCGCGTTGCAGATCGATTGACACAAGGGTGTGGCGTGTGGTTGTAAAAGGGGCGGCGGGCGACCCGAACCCGTAAAATTGTCATATCGAACCTTATTTATCAAAACATTTTACGTACGGAGACATGGGGCTGGTGGACTGGTCCTCTCTCGGCAGCAGTCGACCCCGTCCCACTGGCGGCAATCGCCACCTGGACGTGCGTCAGCAGGATGTCGATCAGGCCGGGATGGACACCAAGCGGCGGTGCCAGCATGAAGCGGACTAGCGGATGCCGTGCGGCGAGCCGGTCGCGAGCGGCGGCCAGATCGTCGGTCACGTGCCGTCCGGCGGACAGGAAATAGGGCAGCAGGATGACCTGGCGGGCGCCTTGCCGCACGCACAGCTCGCCGCCGCGGTCGATGTCCGGCGAGGCCAGCTCCAGAAACGCCGGCTGAACGTGCAGGAACCGGCCACGCTGCCGCAGTTGCTCCGCCACGCGGAACAGTTCCTCGTTCGCCTCCGCCCGCCGGCTGCCGTGGGCAATAACAAGCACGGCTAAAGCAGCCTCGGCCCCGTCCGATGCCGTTTGTTGCTCCATCTTAATGCCTCCACTGTGTATATTAGGGAACATGAAAGGGACACGCCTGGGGAAGTGGCTTTTGGACGAGCCGCTGGGATCGGCTCTGTGGGGGGAGGTGTACCAGGCCCGCAGCGTGCTTAGCGGGCAGCAGCGAGCGTGGGTACAGGTCCTCCCGGTGCCTTCAGGGATGACCGAGCCCGCCCTGACGGCGGAGTTGCTGCCACTTTTCCGCCTGGACCATGCCCATTTGGCCCGTTACTTAGACGGCGGCGTGCAGGATGGCCGGTGCTGGGTCGCCACCGAATGGCTGGAAGGTGAGGACTACGCCGCCCGCGTGCGTCGGCTGGGTGCGGTGCCGTGGCCGGAGGTGCTCGCCGTCGCCGTACAGGTATTGCGTGGCCTGAAACATGCCCATAACCGCAACATCCTGCACCGCACATTGCAGCCGGCTCACATCTTCCGGCTGCCGGACGGTACCGTGAAGCTGCTGTATTGCGGCCTGGCCAAGCTGGTGCCGCCGAACGCGGATGCCACGGTGCAACTGTTACGTTACGATAGCTATTTGCCACCAGAGTTGGCCAACGGCAAGCCCTATACCCGTCGGGGCGAGTTTTATGCCTTAGGGGGCGTGCTTTACACCTTGTTGACCGGCCGACCACCGTTTGCTGCTAGCAATCCGGTGGAGCTGCTGCATAAGCACAACTACGTCCTGCCGGAACGGCCGGGGCTAATTGTGTCGAAGCTGCCGCCGGAGGTCGATGAGTGGCTCTGCCGGCTGCTGGAGAAAAACCCGCCGCGGCGGCCAAATAACGCCGTGGTCTTGCTCGGCGAGCTGGAGCATCTGCGGGCCCGGCTGGAGCGGCAGGGGCTGGCCCTGAGCTGGCCGCCGCTGTTGACGCCCGACACGGTGGAGTCCCCGGCCTTGCCCGCCGCGACGGCTTCCGGCAGCGAAGCGGCGACCGACAAGCCATCCGTGCTGCCGCGGCCACTGTTGCAACGCCCCTGGGTCGTCATCCCCGCGTTTTTGCTGGTGGTCGCCCTTTTGGCCTACGCGTTTTTGCGGCCGCGGCCCTCGGCCGACGAGCTGTTTGCCGCGGCCCGACCGCTCATGAATTCCCCATCGCCGGACGATTGGCAGCGGGCCTGGGAAGAGTACCTCGAGCCGCTGGCCCGCCGCTACCCGGGGCAATACGAGGAAGAGATTGCCCAATGGCGGCGACGCTGGCAGGCGTATAACGAATTAAAACGCGTATTCCGGGACGGTCCGCCTGCCGCATCCGTCGAGGCCGAGCGGTGGTTCTGGCGCGGGTTGCGGCTAGCCCAATGCGGCGACTACGCGGAGGCCCGCCGGATCTGGCAGTCCTTAACGGTAGCCTTTGCCGACATTGATTCCGCCCGGCCCTGGGTGGATCTGGCCCGCGTTGGTCTGGCGACGCTAGAAACGGTTAGAAATACGCCTCCCCCCGGAAATAACGGACCGCCGCCCGATCTGGAACAGGCTATATTACGGGTGAAGGCGTTGCGGGAAGCGGGCCGGATAGAGGAGGCAGCGACCGTCCGGAAGGCTCTGGAAGATCTGTACAAATATCTCCCATCCGTCCTGCCCCTGCCACCGGATCCGAACACCCCCTGAACCGGCCGTTACCAACCGATGCCCCGCATCGGAGGGGCCTTGAACTTGTGAATCGGTACCGTCACCATGCCTACTCCTGCTGCCACGGTCGAAGATTACTGTGCCCTGCTGGTCAAAAGTCGCCTGCTGTTACCCGAGCATGTCGAGCAGCTTTACCGAAAGTTCTGCCAGCAGTCCGCCTCTTCCAGCGATGTCGATGCCTTCCGCCGCTTCCTGGTCAAGCAGCAACTGCTCACCGAATACCAGGCCCACATGATTCAGCGCGGCCGGGCCGAAGGCTTCTTCATCGGCAACTACAAGATCCTGGAACGGGTCGGGAAAGGGCAAATGGGGGGCGTCTACAAGGCGATCCACCCTCTGGGCCAGATGGTCGCCCTCAAGATTCTCCCCGCATCGAAAGCGGCGGACCCCCACATCCTCGCCCGCTTCCAGCGGGAGGCCAAGCTCCTGCTGCAATTGGACCATCCGAACGTGGTGCGGGCGTTCCAAATCGGCGAGGAAGGGGGCGTCCATTACTTCGTGATGGAATACCTGGACGGGGAGTCCTTGCAGGAGGTCCTTGACCGCCGCAAACGTCTGCCGTGGCCTGAGGCCGTTCGCCTGTTCCATCAGGTGTTGCAGGGGTTGCAGCACATCCACGAAAAGCGGATGGTGCACCGCGACATCAAGCCGTCGAATCTGTTGCTGGTTCCGGCGGCGACGCCTGATAACGACACGACATGGAACGCAACGGTCAAGATCCTGGACATCGGCCTGGGACGGGAGCTGTTTGACGAGACGGCCGCTGCAGGCGAGATCGAAACGCAGTTGACCGCGGAAGGGACGGTGCTGGGTACGCCCGATTATCTGGCACCGGAGCAGGCCCGGGACGCCAGCAACGTGGATATCCGCGCCGACATCTACAGTGTCGGATGCGTGCTGTATCAATGCCTGACCGGCCAGCCGCCGTTCCCGGACACGAACATCCTGTCCCAGATGGTGCGGCATGCGATGGAGTCGCCGCGGCCCGTGCGAGAATTCGTCGCCGATGTGCCGCCGCTATTGCAGACCGTGCTCGACACGATGCTGGCCAAAAAGCCGGAGGACCGTTACGCCACACCGGCGGCGGCCGCTGAGGTCCTCTCGCCGCTGCTGACGGCCCGCGGCGCCGCCCCCCAGTCCTCGACGATTGTTCCGGCATACAAGGCCTGGCTGGAAAGCGAATCGGCCATTCCGGCCGTCGCAGGAGCTGCGCCGGCCGCTCCGCCCATGTCACCGGCTGTTCCTTCGGCAGCTCTACCGGCCGCAGCGGCCGTCGCGGCGGCAAACGTTCCGGCTCCTCCCTCGCCCCTCACCCCCGCCTCATCGGCATCGCCTGGTCGGCAACCGCCCTCTGCCGCACGAGCACGGGCCATGTCGTCCCGTGCATCCGGGGACATCCCGGCCCCGCCCGCCCGGCCAACCCCTCCGCCGGAACCGGTCGTCGAGGTGGAGGTCGAGCTGGTCGACCTGGGGACCCTGCTGCCCGCCCCCGCTGCGGCGTCGCCCAACCGTCCGCTAACCGATCTCTCGCGGCGGGACTGGCTCATGGTTTCCCTCGGCGGAGTCAGCGTCCTGGCCGCGGTTGGTCTGGGTTATGCCATCGCCCGGCTCCTGCGACCCAGCCACGAGGCGACTCCACCTCCAGAAGAAAATCAGCCCAAGGACCAGCAACCATGACCGCTACCCTGGTTGCCCGCCATTACGCCACCGGCGAAACCCTCGAAATTGACCTGGATGACCGTCGCCGGGTGAAAGCGGTTCGTCCGGCGACGGGGAGGGGCACCGCCGAGCTGTGGATCGCCCCCGCGTGGTGCGATATCCAGGTCAACGGTGGACTAGGTTACAGTTTCAACGACGCCGGATTGCGGTCCGAGCAAATTTACGCCTTGCAAGAGCTATATGCGGCCCACGGCATCGGCGTGTTTTTGCCCACGCTGGTGACCAACCGCCTGGAGGACTTGGAACAGGCCTTGCGAGTGCTGGAGGCCACGGCGTCCACCGATGCGGCGTTGCGGCGGCGCATCCCGGCCTACCACCTGGAAGGCCCGTTTCTGTCGCCGGAGGACGGCCCACGCGGCGCCCATCCCCGCGAGTTCCTCCGGCCGCCAAGCTGGGACGACTGGCAACGCCTGCAGGCGGCGGCGGGCGGACGGATCCGCATGATTACGCTGGCGCCGGAGCTGCCAGGGGCGCTGCCCCTAATCGAGCGACTCGTGACTGCCGGGGTGATCGTGGCGATCGGCCACACGGCCGCCACGCCGCAACAGATCCGGGACGCCGTGCGGGCTGGTGCGACCATCAGCACCCACTTGGGTAACGGCTGCCATGCCTATCTGCCCCGCCACGACAACTATCTTTGGGAACAACTGGCTTGCGACGCACTGTGGGCCAGTTTAATCTGTGACGGTCATCACTTGCCGCCAGCGGTGATGCGGTCCCTGATCAGAGCCAAGCGGCCGGAACGGGTCATTCTCACGTGCGATGCGAGCAGTTTGGCAGGTCTGCCTGCCGGGCGGTACCGGCTATGGGGAGCGGAGGTGGAAGTGCTCCCAAGCGGCAAAATCGTGGTCGCCGGCACCCCCTACCTTGCCGGAAGTGGTTTGTTTCTTGACAGTTGCGTCGATCAGGCCATGCGCCACGGCGGCCTGAGCCTGCAGCAGGCCGTGGCCGCGGCGGCCGTACACCCCCGGCAACTGCTCGGCCTGACGGTACCGCAGTTGGCCGTCGGCGAGCCGGCTGAGTACGTCCTGTTTGAATGGAACCCGCCACAGCCGCTGCGGGTCCGCCAACTGGTTATGTGAAAGCAAAGTTTTAAGCTCATGAAGATAAGATCGACAGCCGATCCATTCCGTTTACCGACACATCTGTGTATCTATATGTATTTGTGTACCTATATGCAATTGGACAGCCAGATTTGCATATCTACAAATTTCTTATCTGTATAATGTTTATCCATATAGCGGTTCATATTTTTCGTGCAGGTAGTCAATAAATGGTGACGCCGTGAGGGGTTGGCCGGTTGCCCGGCGGCAAAGGGCGTCGGCCCGCCAGCGTTGCCCGTGTCGGTGGATGTGCGCGGTGAGCCACTCCCGCAGCGGGCGGAACTCGCCGCGGCGGAACTGCTGGGCGAGTCGGTCCGCCCCGATCGCGTTCCGGGCGGCGGCCATGAACTGGGCGGCATACAGGTTGCCCAAAGTGTAGGTGGGGAAATAGCCGAAGCCGCCGAAGCTCCAGTGGATGTCCTGTAAGCATCCTTGGCGGTCGTCCGGCGGGACGATGCCCAGGTAGTGCTGCATTTTGTCCCGCCACGCCGCGGGAAGCTCCGCCGCGGGCAGCTCGCCGCCCAGTAAGGCCACCTCCAGCTCAAACCGCACGACGATATGCAGATTGTAGGTGACCTCGTCCGCCTCGACGCGGATCAAAGAAGGCCGGACGATGTTGATCGCCTTGTGGAAGGTGTCCAGCGGCACGTCTTGCAGTACCGTGGGGAAGGTGTGGACAAGCCGCGGATAGAAGTGTTCCCAAAACGGCCGGCTGCGGCCCACCTGGTTTTCCCATAGACGCGATTGCGACTCGTGGATGCCCAGCGAGCAGGCACTCCCCAGCGGCGTGCCGAAGTGTTCGGCGGGCAGGTGCATCTCGTACAGGGCGTGGCCGGCCTCGTGGAGCACGCCGAAGAAGGCTTCATGGAAGCGGCAGGGATGGAACCGCGTGGTGATGCGGCAGTCCCCCGGGCCGATGCCGGTGCAGAAGGGATGGGCGGCGACGTCCAACCGTCCGGCGGCGAAGTCGTAGCCGATCGCCGCTGCCGCCGATTCGGCAAACATCCGCTGCCGCTCCAACGGATACTCGCGTTCCAAGATCTGAGCCAGCTGCGACCGTTCGGCGGTTTCCGGCAACGCCCAACGCCGGACCAGCGGCGTGAGCCGGGCGGTCAGCTCGCGGAACAGCGGCACCAGCTCGGCGACGCTGGCCCCCGGCTCGTATTCGTCCAGCAGGGCGTCGTAAAGGGAGGCGTCCGGCCGGTCGGCGTTGAGAGCCGCAGCCTCCTCCCGTTTGAGGGCCACGATCCGCTCCAGGTGCGGCCGGAACGCCGCAAAATCATCGTTCAGTTTGGCTTGCTGCCAGACCTGCTGGGCGGTGGTGGTGACCCGGGCCAGCTCCTCGACCAATTCGGCCGGTACCTGTGTGGCCCGGCGGTAGAGCCGCCGCCATTCGCGGACGTTCGCCGCGGCCGGTTCCTCCGGATTACGGGCCAGCTCCGACCGCTCTACAACCTCTAGGCATTCGCCGAAGCGGGGATCGGTCTGCTTCTGATGGGCCAGGCCGGCCAGGTAGGCCATCTGCTCACTCCGCCACGCCGTACCCTGCGGCGGCATGTACGTCTGTTGGTCCCAGCTCAGCAACGCCGCGCAGGACTGGATCGTGGCAATCTCCCGCGAGCGGCGGATCAGCTCGGCGTAAGCTTCCGCGGCGGTCATCCGGTGTATCCCCCATCAGCAGTCAAAGTCGGTTATGTGGGTATGCGCCCTGTGGTTGGGCATTTGAAATTGTCATACGACATGGTCGCCGCGGGGGAATGCGGTCCGATATCGTTCGACCAAGATATGGATCGATCGATGGAGTGTCCTATGGATCGATCGAGTCGATCGGGTGGCGAGGGGGATAGGATAACTGATGGCAGTAAGGAGATTGATGTTAGGGCACAGATCGCAGGGCTTTGCGGCGGATGGCCTTTGAAACGAGCGATATTCCCCATCCGGAAGATACGATTGTCGCGGCGGCCTCGGCCCCGGGGGCGGGACGGCGGGCAGTGGTTCGCCTGAGCGGTCCGCTCAGTCACGCTATTGTGCGTAAGGTGTTTGATCCAAAAGACTTGCAACAGTGGGAGCAACGGCGGCGGTGGCTGGAGGGACAGTTGCGGCTGAGCCAGCTTCGCCCGCCGGTGCCGGCGACAGTGCTGCGGTTTTTCACGCCGTATTCGTATACCGGCCAGGACATGGCGGAGGTGCATCTGCCCGGTTCGCCGCCGCTGGTCGAGCAGTTGATAGCCGACCTCTTGCGGCACGGCGGGCGACCGGCCCAGCCCGGCGAGTTCACCTTGCGGGCGTTCCTGGCGGGAAAAAAGGACCTGGCCCAGGCCGAAGCCGTGCAGGCGGTGGTTGAAGCCGACGATGCGGCCGCCTTGCAACAGGCTCTCCGCCAACTGGCCGGCGGGATCAGCCACCCGCTGCACCGTCTGCGGGAAACGTTGCTGGACTTGCTGGCCGACATCGAGGCCGCATTGGACTTCGTGGACGAGGATATAACGTTCGTCAGTGCGGAAGAGGCAATCCGACGCCTGAGCGAAGCGTCCGAACAGATCGCGGCGTTGTTGCAGCAGACACAATCGCGGGGACTAAGCCGTACCGCCGCACGGATCGTTTTTGTCGGACTCCCCAACGCCGGCAAAAGCAGTCTGTTCAACGCTCTCGGCGGCGGCCAGGCCATCGTCAGCCCCATCCCCGGCACGACCCGCGACTATCTGATCCAGTCGTGTGACTGGGACGGCGTGCCCGTCGAGCTGGTGGATACCGCCGGCTGGCAGGAAGCGGCGGACACCATTGAGCAACAGGCCCAGCAGCTCGGCTGCGACGCCGCCTGTACTGCCGATGTAGTGGTCTGGTGCGACGAACATGGGCGGTTTCCGGCGGAGCATGTGCAACTGTTCACAAATCTGGGGGCGGAGCTGGTGCGGGTCCGGACAAAGGCGGATCTGGGGGTATTGCCGGGGCCGGCCACATCGGAGCCGTCCGCGGCGGACGTGGTCTGTTCGATCCATAACTCTATGAGTGTCAAAGAGTTACGGAAAATCCTCCGTGAGCGGCTCCTGCGACGGCGACGCCCGGGATGGCTCGCCGGCCTGGCCCGCTGCCGCCACCACCTCGAAATGTGCGGCGAGCAGTTGCAAGCCGCCATCCATTACCTGGCCGCCGGAGAATCGATGGAGCTAGTTGCCCTCGCCCTGCGGGAAGCGTTGCACCAGCTCGGCTGTCTGACCGGTGCGGTGTACACCAACGACCTGCTCGACCGCATCTTCTCCCGCTTCTGCATTGGCAAGTGACATTTGACCTGTTCGACTGAACTCTTTGGAAAGAAAGGACTTAGAGCAAATATCGGCTACGCTGCGCGTGCGGGCATACACGCCGGGTCGGCCGGGCGTTTGAGCCTGGAAAGCCTGGCGGTCCACCCTTACCTCAACCGCGACTTTGTGCCTTGCCCAATTTTCAAGTATTTTTGGGCGGTTCTGGCACGTAGACTTCCGCCGCTTGGAGCACGAAGAGGTCGACCCCCTCGGGTGGCGGCGTTAGCTTTAGCTCCTTGACTCGCCAGCCGGGGTGCTGGATGGTGCCCGTGTACGGCGGCGAGCCAGCGACGTGCCCGACGACGCGGATCGCCGAAGGATGGTACCCCGCCGCCACGGTGGTGGTCTCCCCCTCGTTGCCGGACAGGATCGGTTCAATCACCAGGTGTTCTCGCAGGGCGGCCTGGGCCTTGCGGTGGATCTCCCGCACGGCCTGGCCGATTTGGGCATCCGTGGTGGCGGAGATGTCTTCGAGCAAAAAGTCGATCAGGCGGGCTTCGTTCTGCAGGATGCTCAGGAGCCGCAAGGGTTCGCCGGAAGGGGCATCGGGTTGCGTATCTTGTTTACCGGTAAGGAGTTCCTGCAAGCGGGCCGCAAACGTTGGGTCTTGCCGGGCCTTGCCGGCGATGGCCATGCCGTCGAACACCGCCGCCGGACTGCCCGCCCGGGCCACGAACACGACGAACGTCAGTAACGCCCCCAGCACCAGGCCGATCACCATGCCGATCACGAGGTCCATGATCCGCTTCCTCCGTGCGGGTTACGACCATACCGGAGCCGGGGCCGGCCGCACTGGCACGCCCACTGCCCGTGACGTATCCAATGCCATGTTACGAAATCGGAAGGAACGAGTCCGCCCGTGAAATATGGGAATTCTTCTCGGAAAACGCGGGATGTGGCCGCGGCACAATACAATCAATCCACATAGGCTTGTGAAATAGTGCACAAGTGTGATTGGGGTGTGGCCAAAATTCTCGGAATCTGGTTATCATTTGCACTTTTGCTAAAATCTCCGGATGGGATCAATCCGCCGCCGCGGGTCGGACGATGGGACATAGAGGGCATCATAAGAGGATAGAGGGCATTAAGAGAGAGCAACCTAGAGGGCGTATGGCACGGCAGTTGCGGGATCGGGTCGTATTGGTGACCGGTGCGTCGCGGGGAATCGGGCGGCGGGTAGCCGAGCGGTTGGCCCGCTGCGGCGCAAGGCTGGTGTTGGCAGCCCGTTCCGCAGATGAGTTGGAAGCGGTGGCCGAGCAGTGCCGAGGTGTGGGTGCGGCGGTGCTAGCCGTCCGGACCGACTTGACCGTCCCGGACGACCGGCAGCGGCTGGTGGCGGAGGGAATCCGACGGTTCGGCGGGCTGGACGTGCTGGTCAACGCCGCAGGGGTGTGCAGCTTTGGGGAGTTCAGTAGCTCGGAGCCGCGGATTTTGCGGCAAGTGATGGAGGTGAATTTTTTCGCCGCCGCCGAGATGATCCGCTTGTGCCAGCCGCACTTGGCCGAGAGTGCCCACCGCGGGGAACCCGACGGGTGGCGGCCGGCGGTGGTCAACGTCGCCAGTATCTGCGGCCGCTGGGGCATACCTTCGATGACCGAGCACTGTGCCAGCAAGCACGCTTTGGTGGGTCTGTCCGAGGCGTTACGGGCCGAGTTTGTCCGTTACGGCATCGACGTGCTGCTGGTGTTGCCTGGTCTGGTCCGCAGCGACGACCTGCAGCGGCACCTGTTACGCAACGAGGGGAAGATTTACCTGGACTTTGAGAACGCGCCGTCGCCGGAGGAGGTGGCCCGGGACGTGCTGCGGGCGTTGCAGCGACGCCGGGCCGAGTTGGCCAGCGGCTGGGTGTCGTGGGGAGTGTGGTGGTCGCGGCGACTGTTCCCCCGGGCCGTGCGGTTCTTCATGCAGCGAAAAGTGTGGAAATTTGCACGACGCGACCGGCATCGCCTGGCCCAGGAGGGGCAGGGGACCGTCCGAAAGGAAGAGCCGGAGGGTGCCCGGCGAACAGCGGCGGACGCCGCACATGAGGAAGGCCTGGAATCGGCTCGGCGGGGAGAGCCGGAAGCTGCTCGTCGAGACGAGCCGGAGGTGGTCCGGCGGGGAGAGGAAGGAGACGCCCGGCAGCGGTGGCGGTCGCCGCAATTGCAGCCGTGACGGGGCCGTGGCGGCTATGGCGAGCGTCGCCGCCGGGGTTCCCAGCCAGTTCGACGCCTGAGAGGATGCCAATATGTGCGGAATTGCGGGCATGATCAGCCTGACCGGCGACGGAGAGGTACCTCCTGCGGTCGTTCCCACCATGGCCCAAACCATCGTCCACCGCGGCCCGGACGACGACGGCTTCTACGCCGAACCCGCCGTGCATCTGGCCAATCGCCGCCTCTCGATCCTCGGCCTGGCAGACGGCAAACAACCCATCAGCAACGAGGCCGGCACCGTCTGGGTCGTCTTCAACGGTGAACTGTACAACTACCCGCAAACCCGTCCGCTTTTGGAGGCGAAGGGGCACCGCTTCCGCACCCACACCGATACGGAGCTGCTGCCGCACTTGTGGGAGGAATATGGCCTGGAGATGTTCGACCACCTCCGTGGCCAGTTTGCCTTTTGTTTGTGGGACCGGCAGCGGCGGGAAATCGTTCTGGCCCGCGACCGGGCGGGGATCTGCCCGCTGTTTTACACCGTTATACGCTACGCGGGCACGCAATGGCTGCTGTTCGCCTCTGAGATGAAAGCGTTGTTCGCCACGGGGCTGGTCGAACGCCAGCCGGACCTGCAAGGGCTCAACCACATTTTCACCTTTTTCGCCATGCCGGGGCCGACGACGGTCTTTTCCGGTGTTCAGTCGCTGATTCCCGGGCGGTATTTGCATTTCCGGCTCGATCCCCGCCTGACCGCCGCGGAGGCGACCCGTCAGCGGATTTACTGGCAAGTCAGCTACCCGGACGCGGGGAGCGAGGAGTTTGGGGCGGACGAACGCCGGGTGGTGGACGGCTTCGAGGAGGTGCTGTTCCGCGGCGTGCAGCGGCGGCTGCAGCATGCCGACGTGCCAGTGGTCTCGTACTTGTCCGGCGGCGTGGACTCGAGCCTAATCGTGGCTATGGCCAACAAGGCGTTGGGGCGGCCAATTCCGACCTTTACCGTCGCCGTGCAGGCGCAGGGACTGAACGAGTCGTCCGAGGCCCTCCAGACCGCCCAGCACCTGGGTTGCCAACCGGTGATGGTGGACTGCGGCCACGACGAGCTGCGAGCCGGCTATCCCGAGCTGATCGCCGCGGTGGAATTTCCGGTCATCGACACCTCCTGTTTGGGGCTCATGCATCTGGCCCGGGCCGTCCATGAGCACGGCTACAAGGTCGTCCTGACCGGCGAGGGGGCCGACGAGTGGCTGGCCGGCTATTCCTGGTTCAAGATCCACCGTCTGACCGGCTGGATGGACCGTCTGCCACTGCCGTTGGGGTACGCCGTCCGCAGCTCGTTGTTATGGCTGAGTGGCTCGCCGCGATTCCCGTATGGCGTCTATCGCCGCACGCAAGAAGAGATGGGCGGTCCCAACGGCTGGTTCGACCTGTACGGTTTGATGAGCCTAAACAAGCTGCGGTTTTTTGCCCCGGAAGTCCGCGCGGCGGTGCTGCAACGCTCGGCCCTGGATGACTTGGACATCCCGGCGGAGATCCGTCGCTGGCATCCCTTCCACCGCCAGTTGTATTTCGGGGCGCGGATCATGCTCCCCGGCCACCTGCTGTCCAGCAAGGGGGATCGGATCGCCATGCACTCCTCGGTGGAGAGCCGGTACGCGTTTTTGGACGAGGAAGTGATTGCCTACATGGCCCGGCTGCACCCGCGGTGGAAGTTGCGGGGCCTGTTACGGGACAAATTCATTGAACGCCTGGTAGCGGAGCGATGGTTGCCGCCGGAAATCGCCTGGCGACGCAAGCACATGTTCCGGGCGCCGATGGATTCGTGGGCCAAGATGGGAGCGGAGCCGTGGATCGACCAGGTGTTGTCGGAGGAGTCCCTCCGCAAGACCGGGCTATTCGATCCGGCAGCGGTGGCGGCGGCCCGGTCACGCCTGAACCAGCCCGGCCGCGGCCTGAACCGGACCAGCCTGGAGATGGGGCTGACCGCCGTGACCGCCACGCAACTGTGGCATCACCTGTACATCAGCGGCGACCTGTGCGAGTTGCCGCACTGTTTGAACGGATTGCCGTACCGGTGTGATGGTCGCATCGGTATGAAAGCGACGGAGCCAAGCCAGCAGGTGCTAAGCCCGCAGGTGCTGGCAGCCCGGTAAGGCGGACTAGACCGTCGCTTTGGGTAGGGGAACAGGGCACGACCCATGATGCTCTACGCCCTACAAATGCTATGGCAGGAGCGGGCCCGCTACACGGCCGGCGTGCTGGCGGTGGCCTTCTCCGCCGTGCTGATCGCCCTGCAGGTGGGCTTGCTGCTGGGACTGTTCAAGATCACCTCCATCCCGATCGACTACACTTCGGCCGATCTGTGGGTCGGCTCCACCGCCGTGCCGAGCGTGGATTTGGGCAAACCGATTCCCAAAAACTACATGAGCCGCCTGGCTGGCCTGCCCGGCGTGCACATGCCCGAGCTATACATCGCCAATTTCGCCAACTTCACCAAGCCGTCCGGCGGCACGGAGCTGTGCTTCATTCTGGGTAGCGAGCTGGATGACCACGCCGCGGGGGTGATGAAACTGCTGACCCCGGAGCAGCGGGACGCCCTGACCATGCCGTTTGCCATTATCGTCGATGAATCGGATGTGCGGCGGCTAGGGCTGGATGTTCCCGGCGGCAAACCCAAGATCAACGGCAAGGAAGTGGTGGTGGTCGGGACGGTTCGCGGACTGAAGAGCCTGGCAGCACCGTGGGTATTCTGTTCCTTGTACACGGCCCAGCAACTGCTTGGGTTTTTGCTGCCGCCCGACCATGTGACCTATCTTTTGGCCCGCTGTGACTCGCCGCAACAGGCGCGGCAGGCCGTCAGTTGGCTGCGGGAACACTACGCCGCCGACATGACCGCCTACACGGCGGAGGAATTTTCCTTTTCCTCCCGCTGGTACTGGCTGTCCCGCACCAAAGCGGGTCTGGCGATCGGCTATGCCGCCTTTTTAGGACTGATCGTCGGCATGGTGATCACGGCCCAGTCGCTTTATTCGGCGACGCTGGCCAATGCCCGAGAGTATGCAATTCTGGTGGCCCTGGGCGTGCCACGCTGGCGGCTGGCGCTACTGGTGATGCTCCAGTCGTGGTGGGTAGGGGTGTTGGGGGTGGTGCTGGCATATCCGGCGTGTCTGGGATTGCAGTATGTGGCCGCGCAGTTTGCCACGGAAGTGGATTTGCGGTGGCAGATATTAGCGGGCACGGCCGTGCTGACGGTCAGCATGGCGTTGATGGCTGGCCTATTGGCACTGCGGAGCGTGCGGCAGATTGAACCGATGAGCCTGCTGCGGTAGAATCGTTGCCGCGGCGACCTGCGGGGCATGGGGATCGAGCGACATGGCACGTGGCGGTAGCCAACCGATCCTGCGGGGCCAAATGCTGGTCAAGTCTTATGGCGACGGGAGCCGCCGCCGCGTGGTGCTGCATGAATGCAACCTGGACCTTTACCCAGGCCAGATCGCCTTGTTGATGGGGCCGAGCGGCTCAGGAAAATCGACCTTGCTGGCCGTGTTGTCCGGCTTGCTGGCACCGGACGGCGGGCAGGTGCTGGTCGAGGACGAAGGACGGATGGCGGACCTGTGGCAGATGAAGGCGTCGCAGCGGGAGGCCTATCGTCGGCAGCACACTGGATTTGTCTTTCAAGGGTACAATTTGTTGCCGGCGTTTACCGCGCGGCAGCAGTTGGAGATCGTGCTCCGCTGGTGCGGCGACGGCCGGGACGTCCGCCGCCGTGCCGACGCCTTGCTGGAACGCCTCGGCCTGACGCATTTGCGGCATAAACGTCCGGCAGAGCTTTCGGGCGGCGAAAAGCAACGCGTGGCCATTGGCCGGGCCTTGATCAAGGATCCGCAGTTCATCTTTGCGGACGAGCCGACCTCCGCCCTCGATTGGGAAAACGGTCAGCGGGTGATCGAACTGTTACGGGATGCGGCCCACGAACGCCGCGCCGCTGTGCTGGTCGTCTCCCATGACCCCCGCATCCTTCCTTATGTCGATGCCCACTACCATTTGGAAGACGGTTATCTGGAAGAGCGGGGTTTGCCGCCCGGCTAATCGGGAGGTGCTGAGCAACTAGGGGAGCCGGGGAGAGCCATCATGAGACGTTATCTGTCGATGCGAGGCGTATGGCTGTTGCTAGGGCTGGTGTTACTGGGAATGAGCCTGGCCGGAGCCAAACACCTCAGCAACGGCCAGACCCCGCCATCGACGTCCCAACAGTTGGCGCATGTCCAGCCTATCCAAGTGCGTGGGCTACTGGTGCTCGGGACGGTGGACAGCGAGCCGCCACCGGTGGCCTACGGCCTGCCGCCCGTGCTCCAGTCCGGGACGATCGCCAAGGTATTCGTTCAGGAACACCAACTGGTTCGTGTGGGCGATCCCCTCTATGCCTTCGATACGTCCTTGTTGGAACGCGACCTAGAGATCGCCCAGGCTCAACTGGAGCTGGCCAAGGCCCAGCTCGACGAGGCCCGGGTGGCCGTCGAGCAGCATCAGAAGACCGTCGCCTTGATGGAAGAGTCCGTAGCCAATGCGGAGGAGAAAGTCCAGATCCAAACACGGCTGTACAATCTGATCCGCAACAATCTCGAAAATTTCTGGCGGAACCAGCAGCAACCGAAGTTGACGGAGGAGGAGATCCGCAAAAAGCTTCAGGACGACGACAAGTTATTTGAGGCCCAGGCCAAATACACCTATGCCCGCCGGGAATCGGCCGTAGAGCAGAAGAAGCTGGCACAATTGCGGGCGTTGGATCCGTATGTCAAGGTGCGGCAGGCGGAAGCGGGCGTCCGCCGCGTCGAGGCGGAGCTGAACAAGGCCAAAACGGCCATCGCCATGTGCACCGTGCGGGCCAAGTCGGACGGGGCGGTCGAACGCATCACCATTAGTCCCGGCACGACTCTGGGCATCAGCACCCGCGAGGCGGCCCTGTGGCTGGTCCCGACCGGCAAGCGAGTCGTGCGGGCGGAGATCGAAGCCGAGTTCGCCCACCGGGTCACCCCCGACCTAATCGGAAAAACCGTAACGATTTACGATAACTCCGACCCTCGCCTGACCTACACGGGGACGCTGAAGCGCCTCAGCAGTGCGTTTTTGCCCAAACGCAGCAGCGGCGAAGCCTTGCTCGCGAACGATACCCGTGTTTTGGAGGCGGTCGTCGAGGTGGACGATCCCGCACCGCCGGGCAAGCCGCCGCTGCGGGTCGGCCAACGGGTCCGAGTGGCCTTGGGGCCCTGACGGAGATCGCGCGCGCCAGGTTACGCGACGCTCTCATCTTCATCATCACGACTATTCCGATCAACTTGATGATCAATCATGGCGGCGTGGATCCCGCAGGCAATCGCGGATCGGTTGGCCGAGTCGTATGCCTACTGCCGCCGGGTGTGTCAGCAGGCGGGCAGCTCGTTTCCGTTGACCTTCTGGCTGTTGCCGCCGCACAAGCGCCGGGGGATGTACGCCTTATATGCGTTTTTCCGTCTGAGCGACGATCTGGCGGACGGGCCGGGGGATCTCGACGGCGGGCGTGAGCAAACCTGGGAACGCTGGCGGCACGGCTTCAATGAGGCTATCCGCGGGCGACCGTCCCACCCGGTCCACTGGGCCTTGTGTGACACGATCCGCCGATTTGGGGTGCCGATCGAGCACCTCCAGGACGTATTGGACGGGATTGAGCAGGATTTGCGGCCGGTACGGTTTGTATCGTTTGAACAGACGTACGAGTATTGCTGGCGGGTGGCCGCGGCGGTGGGTTTGAGCTGCCTGCCGGTGTGGGGCTGGCGGCGGGGCATCAGCTGGGGGATGGTGCGGCCGCCAGCGGTCGCCGCTGGCATCGCCTTCCAGCTCACCAATATCTTGCGGGATCTGGGCGAGGACTGGCGCCGCGGACGTATCTACTTGCCGCAGCAGGAGTTGCAACGTTTTTCCTGCCCCTCAGAGGACTGGGCGGACCCGCGATGCCGCGAGCGTCTCCAATCGATGCTGGCATTTCAGGTTGCCCGCACGCGGGGCTATTACCGTCAGGCCCGGCAACTACTGCCGATGTTGAGCGGCGACGGTCAGGCCATATTCGGCATGATGCTGGCGCATTATGAGGGGCTGCTGGATGCCGTGGCCGCGGCGGGCGTGCAGGTGCTCCAGCGGCGGGTGCGGCTGCCTGCCTGGCGGCAGTGGTGGCTGCTGGCGGCGGCCGGCTGCCGACGGTGGCGACGCCCGTACCGCTAAGTTTCGGATCACGCTACGTTCCTCCCAGGTTGCCAAACCACATTGCAGCAGCAACGGGTCAAGGGTCACGCCGCCGGATCGAACTTGGCCAACCGGGTTTTCTGCAAGAGAGGACTTACCATGTCCATAGCAAGTGACAACGTGTTTTCACCTGTGCAATCCATGCTGTTTTCTACACAATCCTGACGGACACCCTGCACATCTTGTCCCTCATTGCACACAACAGACGCATTTGCTGTGCCGGATTTTGTGCCGGTGCAGTCCTATTCGTTTCCCGAGGGGGTGGCCTGCCCACCCTCAGAAATGGGGCGCTCGAAATGGGCGTCGAGCACCTGCCGGTAGCAGGCGTCCGCTCTCCTTGTCGAGTGACCGAGCCACGCCGTCGCGATGTGCGAAGGGTAAGCCTCGGCCGGCTCAGTTGCGAGGGATGCCCGCATGTTCTGGAACGGCTTGATCATTTTCAAGCCCGTCAACGCGCAGTAACCGTAGTCGCACCGCGTGCGAACATGGCGCCCGCCAGCCCTTAGCGACCGGTGACCAGCTCCGGGTAAACCGCCCGCCACACTCGATCCGCTGCGTCCGACCGCTGCACCAGTCCCACCCCCCGCGGGAATTCAACGGCGTATCTGAGCTTGCCCGCCAGCAGCTCCAGCACCGCTTCGGCAATAGCCGGCGCGTCGGGCAGCAGTTTCGACGCCCGCACCCAGGCGACCAGAAACTGGTTCGCAAAACCGTTTGCGGTTTCAGTCAAGGTCAACCGCTCCTGCAGCTCCAACGGCGTAATCGAGGCAATAACTCTGACGTGTGCCCCCGTCGCCTTCGCGGGCGAGCTTTTGGTCAACGCCTGCACCGCCGTGCGCCCGTCGAATAGCTGGCGCAGCACAGACGACAAGGTGCAACCCTGCCGCTTGACGGTGCGCAGCATCCCTGCGAATTCGGCTTCATCGACAAGCAGTCGCTTATCCGTGACGCCCGGGTCAACTGTAGCTACCTTGTACCCGCCATCACGTGTCTGTTTCGTGCCCACGATCGGATCGCGCACGGCCCACAGGACGCCCTCTCCAGATGACAAGCAACTGACAATGCGAGTGCTCTCGCATGTCGGGTTGACGCGCTAAAAAACCGCACGAACGATGTCGACGGCGGTGTCTTTGAGACCGCGCGGTCGGGCCGACAAGTAATGCACATTCATTCGCGAAGTGAGTGGTCGCTCCAACTACGAAGTGCGGGCCGCGACCGACGATATTGCCGAACATGACCAGGGTGCTGATGAGCACTCCCACCGTGTCAGCCTCGGTGTACGAGTCAAGCCGCCGCACGACCTCGCCGGTCAGTCCGTAAAACGCCTCGGATTCGGGCGGTGACGGCCAGTTGTCATCAGTCAGGGGTGGTGTGACGTTCGTCGGTGACGGGCAGACCAAATCGTAATGTTGAAGTTGCCCGTTGGTGCCCCCTTCCCGAGGGGGGGAGGCAGTCCCGGCAGCCTGTGTGAGCCGCTCCCGCCGCCAACGGTCGTTGTGCAGTCCAAGTAGTTTTTGGATCGCAAGACAGGCAAGGGCGCCGAGGTAGTCGGTGAGCGACGCTAATCCGGTCACTGGCTCGCCGTCCTTGTTGTAGGTGTCGCGCACCGCGCGCAACCGGTCGCCCAGCTCGGGATCGGTGGCGGCCACGCAATAGCCTCAACGAACCTGCATGCGTCCGCAACTGCTCATCCCGAGTTCCGCAGCGCGGCTGTCAGCGCCAGCGTCGCGAAGTGCCGGGTATTTTCGCGCCAGTTTCGGGCGATTATCGCCGCAGCGGCGACCCGCGCCACTATCTTGCGCAACGTCTCGAAATCGACCTCAGTCGGCTCGCCGGGCAACTCGAGGACGCGGTCCGCGCTATCGTACCAGTGATAGATCGATCCGCTCGGATGCATGCTCGGGGGGGAACAACAGTTTGGTGTTTGTCACCCCGCAGCTCGACCATCGTGACGCCATCGCACCCAAACGTTTCACGTTTGGCGCTGCTCGGACACCTGTACCAAAAGTGTGTATCGCCAATCGTGCCCGAAAACCATTGCGGTTCGGGGCAGTGGTATCGCCGCCGCGCACCGCGCGTGCTCATCGTCGAGTTCGATATCGATCAATCCCGAGCGGCCGAGCGGCAGCCCGACGCCGCAGGGGGTGTGCCCGCCCCAAAACTTCTTGACCGCGCGGTCATCACAGACAAAATCGGGCCAACCGTCGATCGCTGGTTGTTTGGTCCCGCGTTTCAATGGAACCGGGCACCAGCCACGGCCTATGTAGTGTTTGACATACGTTAGAACATCAGCCATGTTGATCCACTCACAGTGCGTAGAAGGCAGGATTCGATCGAAAATGCTTGATGCGACAGCGACGAGGTGCTACATTGATGTTGAAGCGGTCGCTAGCCGCATCGAATAAGCCCGCTCGCCACTCCCCATCGCGTGCGAGCGTTCTCAATTCAGCTCGCGGTGGGCCGATCAACTCCGCCGCCGGTCACCTGCCGCCGTAGCCACGCCTCAAGCTCGGCCTGGTGCACGAAAACGCGATGGCCGATGCGGACGTGGGGAATGTGGCCTTCTCGGATGTGGTGGTACAGCGAACGCTGCGGGATGTTTAGCAGCACCGCGGCACTGCGAACGTCAAGCAGTACGGGTTCGATCATTCGAGTTTTCATTGGTCGCTTTTGTAGTGGACGAAACCTGTCACGTCCCCGCCGACATCATTTGCGTCGCCGAAGCCAAAATGCAACCCTCTGCGACGTCGAAACCAGATTGTCGCCCGCAAGTCGCAAACGCATACTTTGCAACTCCCAAAATCCCCTGCACGAAAATAGGCGTTAACGGAACAAAACGGCTGTTATCTGCAGATAACCACAAAGATAGCGTGTTTTCGGTATATTTTCAGCGGAAAATCGCAAGATTGCGAGCGTTTGATTAGCGGTACTGCAGGGGTGGGGGATGGTGCGGGGGTAGCGTTGAGGGGGCGGGGGGACAGCAACCAAGTGTCCGGTGACTGTCGGGTGTCAGGGTGACGTGCTGGCGGGGCGGACGTGGTGGTCAGTCGATCCCGGGGCGGCGCTTGCGGTCGGCTTGCAAGTTATCGGCCCGTCGCTGCAGGTCTTCTAGTTATCGTCGATTTCAGCAATTTCGGCGGCTTGTATTGCATGCCGTAACAGCTCAGAGGCAGCACGACACGACAACTTTCGTTAGCTCCATACAGGGCGATGCTCACTAAAACGTCAACCGCCGCAGTCATCGAGTCGGCCATGCGGTGCAACGCCGCGTCGGTGGCCTCACGTCGCAGAGTCTGGATTTTTTTGCGAAATGTCGGGCAGGCCAGCCGCCGCGGCGGTTTTCACCGAAAGCCCAGCCGCTCAGCGGCGGTTGTCAACCGCTGACCGCTTGCCAGCAAGACGGCCAGTCGATCATCGATTGCGCGGCGGCGGGGCATAATGAGCCATCATCGGACACAACGGTGCCTATGTCATGGCGACAGCGTCGTCCGCCAGCGGCGTTTCAACTGGTTTACGCATGGTCAGTCCCCCTCATTGGTCATTGAACCGCATCCCGCTCCCGCTGTCAGGGATGTTTTATCACAAGTTGTTGCCGCACATGTACATACGCACCATGCCTGCGGAAGTTGCCGTTCCGCCTTCACATGTATCACCAATAGGCAAAAACTTTGTCCTGGACCAGCTGTTGATAGGACGGGACTATGGGGTGGTGCCAGGGGCGGCGGCCGGACATTCCGTTGTTGGTGGTGGAGGTGCGGGGGCAGGCCGGGTGGCTGCGGCACAGCGGAGTGGACCTGCGGCGGTGGGGGAACGTGGCGGTGATCGGGTGCACGCCGGACCCGCAAGATTATTACCGGCTCAGCCGTGTGGTGGTGATGCCATCGGTGGTGCCGGAGACGTTTGGGCTGGTGGCGGCGGTGGTGCGGTTGTGGGACGAACCGGAGGTGGTTGCGGCCTATCGTCGCCGCGTCGGGAGGTGGCCGCGGCCTGGCAGCCGAGCGGGCAGGGTCGCCGTACGAGGCGATTTGTAGACATTTGCCGTCCCGCCGCTGCAGATGGCCGCAGGGCCGATGCCGTTCCGCTGGCGTTGCATGCCGACGAGAACCGCTTGTGCAATCAAGCGTAAGGAAAACGGCTCTGGCCGCAGGCGTTGGCACGGCG
>FWWM01002594.1_pt1 | contig 48036 bp, 37 predicted proteins | sample 2228351 | NCBI WGS metagenome assembly FWWM01 (sample SAMEA103939774, study PRJEB20133) | metagenome | reverse complement strand
CGGTGAAGGCGAACAAGCATGTGTTTGTGGAGAAGCCCATTGCTGTTGACCCGCCTGGGTGCCGAAGAGCCATCGCCGCAGGGAAAGAAGCGGAGCAGAAAGGCTTGGTCATTGTCGTCGGAACGCTCTACCGCCACGACTGGAACTATCGCCTGACGCACCAAGCAGTTGTTATAGAAAGCGCTTTGGGGCGACTTTACGCAGGGCGCATTGGCTATTGCATTGGGCACCTGTTTGCCACCCGACCAATTGAGCCGAAGACCCCCGATGACTTAATCCGCACATGGCAAAACTGGGTTTGTCTTTCTGGTGACCACATCGTGGAACAGCACATCCACCAGATTGACATCGCCTGTTGGTTCTGTGGTCGTCCGCCAGTGAGTGCGGTGGGATTTGGCTTCCGTGCCCGGCGCCCTGCTGGCGACCAATACGACTTCTTCAGCGTGGATTACGACTTTGGCGACGGTGTCCACATTCACTCCATGTGCCGACAAATCAGCGGGTGTTGGAACTGGGTTGGCTGCGATTTCGTCTATGAACGGGGGCGCACCAACGGGTCTGATTACCCCAAGCCCAACCAGTCACCCATCCCGCCTGACTTACCGAGAGCAGCGAACGCTTATGTGCAGGAGCATGTGGACTTGATTTACCACTTGTTGAAAGGGCTCCCCCGCAACGAGGTGGAAGGGCTGGCGATTTCCACCGCTGCTGCCATTATGGGACGGTTGTCGGCTTACACGGGCAAGATGGTGACTTGGGAGGAAATCATGGGCGACCCCAACAAAAACCCTGCTCTTTACAACTGGCAACTGAAGCCGACACCTGAAGACTTTGAGCGGGGCACAGCGGAGATTCCGCGCGAAGAAGTTGTTGCTATCCCCGGCGTGCCCGCAAAGTAAGGGACGCAAAAATTCGCTGGGTAAAGCGTTGCGAAGCATAGCAGAATCTTGTGGGGTGATGCGCGATGGTAGAGAAGATGGGTAGGCGCATGTTCGTCAAGACGGCGGTTGCGAGCGGAGCAACCTTTTTCGTGCTCCGCAACGCGAAAGCCGCAACAACCTACCAAGCCAACGAGAAACTCAACTTGGCATTCGTGGGAGCAGGCGGGCGCGGTGCTGCCTTGGTGGATGAGTTTGCTAAGTTGGGTGAAAACATCGTCGCCTTGTGCGATGTGGATTGGCGCCATGCTGCTGGCACCTTCCAAAAGTTCCCCAACGCCAAGCGCTACAAGGACTTCCGCAAGATGTTGGACGAGATGCACCAGCAGATTGATGCCGTCGTTGTCGCTACGGCGGACCACACCCACGCTGTCGCCTCAGTAGCGGCGATGCGGTTGGGAAAGCATGTTTATTGCGAAAAGCCCTTGACTTACTGCATCCACGAAGCCCGAGTAATGCGGGAGGTGGCGCGGCAACAAAAAGTGGCGACCCAAATGGGCAACCAGGGGATGGCGAGCAGTGGGACGCGGCAAGCCATTGAAATCATCCGCTCTGGTGCCATTGGTGCGGTGCGGGAAGTGCACATATGGACGGACCGCCCTATTTGGCCGCAGGGCATTGACCGCCCCACTGACACGCCCCCTGTGCCACCGGATTTGGACTGGGATTTGTGGCTTGGACCTGCCCCTTACCGTCCCTACCACCCTGCTTATCACCCCTTCCGCTGGCGTGGGTGGATTGATTTCGGCACAGGCGCGTTGGGCGATATCGGTTGCCACGCGTTTCCCATGCCTTTCTTGGCGCTGCAACTGGGCTACCCCGTCAAAGTCCAAGCCATCTCATCGGGGCACAACAACGAAACCTATCCTCGTTGGTCCATCGTGCAGTATGAGTTCCCCGCACGAGGGGAGTTGCCGCCCGTGCGACTGACTTGGTATGACGGTGGGCAGCGCCCCTCCACTGACTTGCTTCGGGATGTGCTGAAGGGTGAAACGATTGGCGACAACGGTTCGCTCCTAATCGGCGACAAGGGTGTGATGTTCAACGGACGCTTGTTGCCTGCCGACCGCTTCAAAGATTACCAGCCGCCAACCCCTACTTTGCCCCGCGCCCCGCAAGACAACCACTATCTTGAGTGGGTGCAAGCGTGTAAAACGGGTTCGTCCACCATGTCCAACTTTGAGTTCGCCAGTTTGGTCACGGAAGTGGTGCTGATGGGCAACATCGCGCTGCTGACGGGCGAAACGATTGAGTGCGACCCGAAAACGGGCACCATCCTCCGCCCCGCTGCTGCCCGTCACTACATCGCCCGCGAGTATCGCAAGGGTTGGTCGCTGTGACAAAGCAAGTGTTCGCTCGTCACCTGTTGCTTCACCGAGGCAACAAGGGAGTGCTGCCGATGCAAAGAGCGCTGGTTTTGATCGGCTTGGTGGCTCTTGCCAGCGTTTTGCTTTCCCTTGCTCCCGCAAACCGCAAGAAGTTGATAGAGTTTGGTTGGGACATCCCTGACCCTGCCTTTATGCGTCGCCATGCGGCGCAGATGGAGCGGACACCTTTTGACGGCTGCGTTTTTCAGGTCACCTACCAAAACCCTGATGGCAAGAAGAGCAACTTCACTTGGGAATGTTGGGGGCGCAAAGCCTTCACTTGGTCGGAACTGCAACCAGCGGTCGCCGATTTGCACGCAGCACCGTTACGCCGTTTGAGCCACAACTTTCTCCGATTCAATGTCACGCCTGGGGATGTGGACTGGTTTGACGACTTCTCTGCCATCCTCAACAACGCTCGTCTCGCTGCCCGCATTGTCCACACCTGCCACGACAAGGTGAAGGGCATTCTCTTTGACATTGAGCAATACAGGGTGCCTTTGTTTGATTACCGCCAACAAGCCCGCGCCAAAGAGAAGTCGTGGGACGAATATGCTTCTCAAGCGCGCCAACGAGGGCGTGAGGTGATGAACGCCTTTCAGCAGGAGTGTCCCGAAATCGTCGTTTTTCTCACCTTTGGCTTCTCTTTGCCTTACCGTCAAAGCGGCGGTGGCAAAAAGCCTTTAAGCGAAGTCTGTTACGGCTTATTAGCACCCTTCCTCAACGGGATGCTGGAGGCTGCGCAAGAAACGGTGCGGTTCGTGGACGGCTACGAGTTCGCCTACCCCTTTCGGGAGCGGAAGCAGTTTGAGGAAGGCTACCGCGTCATGAGCGAAGGAGTCTTGCCGTTGGTGAGCGACCGGGGGAAGTATCGCCGCCTTTTCTCCTTCGGGTTCGGCGTCTGGATGGATTGCTATTGGAACCGACAAGGGTGGCACTTGGACGACTTCAGCAAGAACTGGTTCACCCCTGAGCAATATGAGCAAGCATTGCGGCATGCTTTAGAGGTGGCGGACGAGTATGTCTGGGTGCGCACTGAGCAGCCTCGCTGGTGGACGGAAAGAGGCGAACCCGAACGGCTGCCGAAAGCCTACTGGCAAGCCGTAGTGAACGCCCGGAAGGCGGTCATTGGCGATTGACAATGGTTGCTACAGAGCAAACCGGCAAGGAGGTGCAAAGATGCGACGGCGGCAGTTCGTGACAACTTTGTTGGGCAGCACCGCAGCAGGAACCCTTCTGGCAAAGGGGTGGAAGAAAGTGGGCGAAGCAGCAACGCAAGAAGAGCAGGTGTTGGCAACAGCAAAAGAGCGAATTGAGCAGCACCGAAAAGGGGATGTGCAAATTCTTGTCCGCACCCCCGATGGCAAACCCCTCGCTAATGCTCAAGTCACCCTGACGCAAACTTGCCATGCCTTTTTATTCGGTTGCAACATCTTCCTCTGGGGACGCCTTCCCGAGCCCAAGTTGGAGGATGCCTACCGTGAACGCTTTGCGGCGGTGTTTAACTACGCCACTTTGCCCTTCTACTGGGCAGCATACGAGCCAGAACAGGGTAAGCCCAATTACGAATACACTGACCGTGTGGTGGAATGGTGCTCGCAAAACAGCATCACTTGCAAAGGGCACCCGCTTGTTTGGGACACTCCTGCCGGTTCCCCCCGTTGGTTGCCTGACGACTTTTCGGAAATTGAGCGATTGTCAACAGGGCGCGTGGGAGAGATTGTCCAGCGCTTTGCGGGTCGCATTGATGTCTGGGATGTGGTCAACGAACCCACGCAAACCCAAAACAAACCTGCCAATCCCTGGGAAATGACCAAAATGCGGGCGTGGGCGAACCATTTGGGACCCGTCGCCTACACGCGGCTGCACCTGCTCGTCGCCAGAAAAGCGAACCCCAAAGCAACTTTGCTGGTAAACGACTACCGCGTGGATGAAGCCTTCTTGCGCATCCTACAGCAATTGAAGGACGAAGAAGGGCGTTTCCTGTTTGATGTCGTCGGGCTTCAAAGCCACATGCACGGGGGCGTTTGGTCTGTCGCTCGGACATGGCAAGTGTGCGAAATGTTTGCCCAGTTGGGCTTGCCTTTGCATTTCACCGAGACAACCATCATCAGCGGCTCCCCCGCAGGACGCGGGAAGTTTGGTGAAACGACACCAGAAGGTGAAGAACGACAAGCGGAAGAGACGGCGCGGTTCTACACCATCCTCTTCTCACACCCTGCTGTGCAAGCCATCACTTGGTGGGACTTTTCCGATCGCGGGGCATGGTTGGGCGCCCCTGCCGGGTGGCTGCGGAGGGACATGTCCCCTAAGCCCGTTTACGAACGCATGATGGGGCTCATTAAGGGCGAGTGGTGGACGAAAGAGAAGGGGGTTACTAACTCGGAAGGAACATGGCACACTCGCGCCTTCTACGGCGATTACACTGTCACGGTTCGCACCCCCGACGGACGAATGGTGGAGCGCCAAATCTCCGTGCAGCGCGGCGCGGACAACCGCTTTGAGATTAAACTTCCCGAGTGACAGCGAGGAAACGCCTTCCCTCCTCCCCTGCTTGGGTTAACAATCTTGCATCTCTGTGCCATAATGGATGCAGCCTCACGGTTCTCGCTTCCACGTGCGAGCGCTGTGATGGCACGCCGAATCTCTCCGGTGCGCGGAGAGAGCGGGGGACCCACCTTTTCGGGGCGAACCCTGTAGAGGCGGTCACGGAGGTGACCGTGACTGCAGGGCGGGGCACCTCTGGCTCCGAGCCCGTCAGCTAACCCCGTAGGCGTCAACAGAGGCGCACCGACTCATTCAGCGGTGCGAGGGCATCACAGCAGGTGCTCTCTGACTCATTGCGCCTCTTTTGGCGACCGCTCCCCGCGCCCTCGGAAACTTTTCGGCAACGCTCTTTATGCCGAAAGAAAGGAGGGCGAGTGGTGATGACTTTAGCGCCAAAGCGCGACGAAGTCCTACGGAACTACCAAAAGGCGGTCCTCGCTGGGGCTTACGACCGTCCGCCGCACGGCTTATCAGGTAAGTTTGACAACGTCCGCCGCTTCTGGGAGGATGCTATCTTGCGCGCCCATTTGAAGGAGTTCTTGGGGCCCTTTTTGCGCTACAAGCGCACAAACCTTTCGCGGTTGCGCATCATTGACCTCGGTTGCGGTCCTGGTGCTGGCTACGATTTACTGACCAGCCCCACCCGCAGCGGTCCCGCCGTCTTTGACGAAGCGATGGTGGGCGTTTACAAAGGCGTGGACATCAGCCCCGAAATGATCGCGAAAGCGCAGGAATGGCACGGGCGCAACCCCAAATGCCATTTCGTTATCGCCGACCTCAACGAGGGGTTGCCCGTTGACGACCACGAACCGCCTTACGACATCTACTTCTCATCCTACGGATCGCTGTCCCATTTGCCTGACGAATCGTTGCGTCGGTTGCTGCATGACATTTGCACCCACATGGGAGAACGGGCAATTTTCGTCGCTGATGTGTTGGGACGGTTTTCTTACGAGTGGCAATGTTATTGGGATCCACCTGAAGATGGGCAGCAGATGCGTACCTACTCCATGTCCTACCTTTACCCGCCTGAATGCAGGGAGCGCCTGGCAGAGCGTTTCCCCGCCCGCTTTTGGGGCGGTGCGGAGTTTGACGCCTTCGTCTCAGAAACAGTGAACCACTGTGGCGTCGCCGTTGTCCGCAAGGAATTGCGGGACCGATCCATCCTCGTCGGTCGACACATGGACACCGCTGAATTCAATCCCCACGCCTTACCGATTCGCACCGCCGTCAATTCCCTTTTTGAGCCCAGCCGGCGCACCGACCTAACACAACTGCTTTTTGACTACAAACCCCACCTCCGCTACCCCGAGATCAACGCGTTCTTTGAGCGGTTTCAAACGGCATGGAACGCCGTCGTCGCTGTGACCCTTGACGAACTGAACTGTTCCCACTACGCTGAATGGTTGGGCGTTGACGATGCAATGGAGCCCTTGCCAGCACCTGTCCATCGCGCCATCAAAATGGTGCGGGCAGGTATTCGCCACGCCCAGCTGTTCCACTTGGATGACCCTATCGCCAACTTGATTGAGCCGCAATTGGCTTACGCCCTACGCTACTTGGAGCAAGCGATGCAGCAAGGTTTGGGCTGCGGGCACAGCCTGCTCGCTTTCTACGAGTTCCGCAAACTTTGACCGCCCCGCTGCTTGGGTGATGCCTATGATTGTCCTGAAGGATGTGTGGAAGTCCTTTAACGGTGGTCAGACCTTCGTCGTCAGAGGCGTGAGTTTGGAGGTAGCGAAGGGCGAGACCCTCGTTTTGCTGGGTTCGTCAGGCTGCGGCAAAACAACGACGCTGAAAATGATAAACCGACTCATTGAGCCGACAAAAGGGAGCATTGAAATTGACGGGCGCAATGTGACGGGCATAGACCCGGTAGAATTGCGCCGCTCCATCGGCTATGTCTTCCAAGGCATCGGCTTGTTCCCCCACTTGACCGTCGCCGAAAATGTCAGCATCGTGTTGCGCCTCTTGGGGCGACCGAAACACGAACGGCTCCAACGGGCAAAAGAGTTGTTGGCTCTGGTGGGCTTGGAGCCAACGGTGTTCGCTGACCGCTACCCTGATGAGTTATCAGGCGGTCAGCAGCAGCGCGTTGGCGTCGCCAGAGCGTTAGCGGCTGACCCTGAATACTTGCTGATGGACGAACCTTTTGGGGCGTTAGACACAGTGACCCGCGACATCCTGCAGCAGGAGTTGATGCGGCTGAAGGCCCAGTTGCGCAAAACTATTGTTTTCGTCACCCACGATCTCTTTGAAGCCTTCCTGCTGGCGGACCGCATCGCTGTTATGCACGACGGACGCATAGAGCAGGTGGGGACGAAAGAGGAACTGATGAAGCGTCCTGCGACCCCATTTGTTCGCCAGTTGCTGGAAAAACCCATCAAGCATTTGGCGCTGCTGGGCGCTATGGCGCCCGTTTCGTAGAACAAGGACGGTGCAACGCAATGAACGATTGGGCGACTTTTGTCATCCACCGGTTGTCCGAATTGCAGCAGAAACTGACGGAGCACCTTATCCTGACAGGCGTGTCAACAGCAGTTGCCATTGCCCTTGGGTTGCCGCTTGGGGTCCTCATCTTACGCTGGGCGGCGTTGCGGGCACTCGTTTTGAGTTTCGCCAACGCCGTCCAGACGATTCCTAGTCTGGCGATGTTGGCGTTCCTGTTACCTTTCTTGGGGATCGGCGTCAAACCTGCGTTGGTTGCCCTCACCCTTTACGCCTTATTGCCCATCGTCCGCAACACTTATGTAGGGCTGAGCACTCTGCCGCCAGCGGTCTTGGAGGCGGCTGATGGGTTGGGATTCACGCGGTGGCAAAGGTTGCTTCTCGTGGAAATCCCTCTGGCGACGCCGGTCATCTTGGCAGGCATCCGCACCGCTGCGGTCATCGGCGTCGGCATCGCTACCCTTTCGGCGTTCATCGGTGCGGGCGGTTTGGGGGACTTCATCAATCGCGGCCTGGCACTAAACAACCCACAGTTGGTCTTGCTCGGCGCTGTGCCAGCGGCGCTGTTGGCGTTGTTCGTGGACTTCGCTTTGAGTGTGGCGGAAGAGTGGCTGCGGCCAGGCAGGAAACCCAAAGCGTTGCAATGGAGAACTGCGCTTCTCACTGGTTTGACGGTCACGATGTTTGTTGGCGGTCTTTGGACCAATCAAGCGGCGCGGCGCGCGGAACTCGCAGGGATCGGCGTCGTTCGCATCGGCACAAAAAATTTCACCGAGCAGTTGATCTTAGGTGAATTGTTGGCGCAATTGATTGAAGCCCACACGCCTTTGCGGGTGGTGCGCAAGTTTAACTTGGGCGGGACAGTGATCTGCCACCAAGCCCTTGTTCGCGGCGATATTGACCTTTACCCTGAATACACAGGCACCGCCTTGACGGCGATCCTGCGAAGGCCGCCCCTCAACGACCCCAACGAGGTGCTGGCGACTGTGCGGCAGGAATATCGGCGCAGGTTCCAATGCGAATGGCTGGAGCCTTTTGGGTTCAACAACACCTACGCCATCGCCGTTCGGCGCAGCGACGCGGAAAAGCACAAATGGCAAAAAATTAGCGATTTAAAGCTGGCGGCGCAAGATCTACGGGCAGGGTTCACGCCGGAGTTTCGGGAACGCCCCGACGGTTATGTCGGCTTGCGGAAAGTTTATGGGTTTGCCTTCGGGCAAATCGTGGACATGGACCCTGCGTTGATGTATCAAGCGCTGGCGCGGGGCAAGGTAGATGTCATTTGCGCCTTTGCAACCGATGGACGCATCCCCGCTTACGACCTTTGGCTCCTTGAAGACGACCGCCGATTTTTCCCGCCCTACCACGCCGCTCCTGTCGTCAGGGCAGCGATACTGCAAGCCTTCCCTGAACTGCGACGGGTGCTGAACTTGTTGGTTGGCGTTATTGACGATGAGACGATGCAGCGCCTCAACTACACAGTTGACGAACACAAATGGTCACCGAAAGCGGTAGCGCGCGAGTTCCTGGCAGCAAAAGGGTTACTGGGGGCAAAGTGAAGCCCTTTGAGCGCCGCACCTGCTAAGAGCGTTGTGAATAACCGCAACGCTCGTCAGTTTTACCGCCTTTACCTTATTGAACGAAGTTGCTGCACCGCAACGGGTGCCGCAACGCGGGAACAAGTTCGGTGAAATTCGTGCCGGACCGAAGGTGGCTTTCACTGCGGAAGCCATCATAAGTGCGTTGATGAAGAATTTATGATGCACACCAGCGATACAGGGGTCGGTGATTGGGTTAGCAGCATGCTGTGGGTGTCGTCTCATTTTATGGGGTTGTGCGTTACGATTGTGGCAGCATCAGCCTAACAAGGCTACGATGTAAGAAGTTTGTTCGTTTGCCTTAATGAGGTGTTGAGGCATGAAAGGCACCGTGTGGCAGCCTGAGTGGCGGGCGTTTAAGGACGCGTTGACAGGTGTGACCGTTCGCCAACTGACTAACTACAAAGGGCACAGTCACCACCTCTATTTCACCAACAACGGCTGGTATGACGGCGGACGGAAACTGCTCATCGCTTCCGATCGCAACAACCAGACCAACCTGTTCAGCCTTGACTTGATCGCTGGCGAGTTGGTGCAACTGACCGAACAGCGTCCTGGCGAACCCGAGATGGAGCCTTTGTCCACTTGTCTGAACCCCACGCGCCCTGAAGCCTACTTTTGGCGCGGACGGCAACTGATAGCGCTGGACTTGACAAATTTGAGCGAGCGAGTGCTTTATGAAGCCCCTGAAGGTTTCTGGGGCAGCATCACCAACTGCACGGCCGATGGGCAATTCGTTTGCACTTGCATCAACGAAGACAAGCACGGGCGCTTGCGCGAAGACTACTTTTACGGTGCGGGCGGTTTTGAGTCCTACTGGCAAACCTTTCCCCTTTCGCGCGTGCTCAAAATCGCCACTGACGGTTCGGGAGCGGAGGTGGTGTGGGAGGAGCGTTACTGGATTAGCCATGTCAACACTTCACCCACCCAACCGCACTTGCTGACCTTCTGCCACGAAGGACCTTGGCACAAGGTAGACCAACGCATCTGGGGCTTGGACTTGACAACAGGCAAGGTTTGGGCAATTCGCCCTCGCCGCCATCCCGATGAGCGCGTGGGGCACGAGTATTGGTTGGCGGACGGTGTCTCTTTGGGCTACCACGGGCGCAACGAACAGGGGCGCCCCTTCCTCGGTTTCACCCGCTACGACAACACGGAAGCGCAGGAGGCACTCATTGCGGGCGATTCTGTGCACTTTCACAGCAACGACCGCCACCTTGTTGTTGGCGATGGGACCAGCCGCTATCCCTACTTGTTGCTGTGGCGATGGCAAGGGGAGCAAGTGGAAGGACCGCGCATTTTACTTCGGCGCCGATGCAGTTTCCACATCCAGCGCCTGCATGCCCATCCCCGCTTCAGCCCCGACGGTCGGTTCATCGTGTTCACCGCTGACCCTGAAGGCTATGGCAATGTCTACCTTGTGGAAGTGCCTCCTTTTGACACCTTACCGCCATTGACGGAAATGTAGGGGGTTAAAGGCATCGCTGCGAGCGAAGGTTCCCCTTAGGTGTCGCCGAACCGCTCTTCTCCCAAAGCCCTCAAGATTTCTTCGTAAAGTTCGGCGGGAATGCCGAAGTGGCGTTCCCTCATGCGGTCTAAGAAAGGCTTAGCGGAAGGTAATAGCCCTAACTCCACCAAAACTTGAACGATCCTTGGAGCGCTTATGCTGGGAATTCCCCATCGCTTCGCCTTTCGAATCAGCCCCCTGTCACCCGTTAGAAGAATGCTCCTTGGAAAGTAGTCAAGGGCTAAAGCAAGCAACTGTCTGTCCGCATCGCTCCGCATAGGGGGTGTCTTCGCTAATGCTGTTGGTGTCGGGGATTGTTCTTTAAGCCAGTGTTGTAGCGCCTTCGCTAACATAGACCTTGAAAGGGGGTCTTGGATTTCTTGGACTACTAAGGGGGGAACCAGAACTTCCGAGAAGAGGCGAGGCAGTTGCTCTAAAACCTCTGCCTTCGCTAAGCCGATAATCCCGTTGGCATCCAAGATGCCTACCAACCTCTCATAAGTCACCGATCCATCCTCCCTCTCTTCCGCAACTCCTCAAGGAGAGAGGGGTCCGTGTCATCAAAGGTGGCTGGGAGGTTTCTTTCGGCTAAGAGGGCGAGGTATTCTTCGTAGCCAAGCCCCAAGGCTTGGGCAGCCTCTCGGATAGTCAAGAAACCACCCTGCTGCAAAGCGATGATGGCTGCTTCCCTCGCTCTGGCTTCCGCCTCCGATAGGTGTTCTTCAGGAATGTCGTCAGGCAGCACCACGGAAATGGTCATCACCCTTTGCATGGAACTTCACCCTTTTGATTTTGCCACAATAAAGGGAGAAACGGTCTCTAAGACTGGAGACGAATGGCAGATGAACACGCGTCGGCGCCATTTGGAGGGATGAGTGGTGGCTCTTGTGGCTGCCTTGGGCGCCCTGTTTTGGGAACGGGTTTTGCCCATTTTGCTACTGATTGGTCTGGGCTACCTGTTTCAACGGCGCATGAACATTGACGCTGCAACACTCAACCGTGTGAACCTTTACTTGTTTGTGCCCGCGCTGACGCTGTCGCGATTGGCGGAGACGCCTTTGTCAGCGCGCACGATTGGCATTGTGGCTGCAGCAGAGTTTGCCAACGCCTTCGTATTGTGGGGTGTAAGTCAATTGGCAGGTTGGTTGCTTCGCTGGGAGCGAACCACCCGCGCTACCGTGACTTTAGGAGCAATGTTGGGGAACTCAGGGAACTTCGGTCTGCCGCTGATTGAACTGGTGTTGGGGCGCCAGTTCGTAGGTTATCAAGCCTTAGTGCTGGCGCTGAACAATGTGCTCACTTTCACGGTGGGGTTCTGGACGCTGGCACGGGCGCGCTTGACCGTTGCTGATGCGCTCCGGCGCATCCTTTCCATGCCGCTCCTTTACGCCGTTGCTTTGGGCATTTTCCTTTCCCTCTCGCGCGCTTCGCTGCCAACGCCGTTGCTCACTGCCTTGCGCTATCTGGGCGACGGGCTCATCCCTATTGCGCTGGTGACTTTGGGGGTGCAGTTAGCAGGGCGAACGGAAGTGCGGGATGGCAGCGCCATTGGCGTTGCAGGGTTTTTGCGCCTCATCCTTTCCCCCTTGTCCATGACGGTCATCGTTCACCTGTTGGGCGTCTCGCCAGAATTAGGGCGCGTGCTCATCTTGGGCGCCTCAGTGCCCACCGCTGTGAACACGGCTCTCTTGGCGATTGAACTTCAGGTCAACCCCAGCCTCGCTTCCGCTATCGTCCTGTTCACAACGGTAGCGTGTGCTGTGACCGTCACCGTTGTCGCCTTCCTCGTGACGCAAGGGATGTAACCTTGCCCCGTTGCGGGGCTCAAAAGCGACGGAGGTGACCGATGGATGGCGAAAGCAAAAGTTATCGTTTTGGGCGGTGGTGTTGGTGGCACCTTTGTCGCCAACAAGTTAGCCCGCCACGCCGACGAGATAGATGTGACCGTTGTGGATGCGACAGGCGTGCACCACTACCAACCAGGGTTGCTCTATGTGCCTTTTGGCTGGGAAGAGCCCCGCAAATTGCGCCACGACGAGCGAAGGTTGCTGCACCCAAAGGTCAATTTGGTCACCGCAGCGGTAGAGCGCATTGACACCGAAAAGCGCCATTTGAAACTGCTGCACGATGGCGCTTTGCCCTACGATTACTTGGTGATTGCAACAGGTTCGTGCCCTGTCCCTGAAGAAGTGCCAGGGTTGGCGGAAGGTGGTCACCACTTCTACACCGAGCCTGCGGCTATTCGCTTGCGCGAAGCGTTGCACTCGTTCACAGGTGGACACATCGTCGTCGGGATTGCGGGTTTCCCCTACAAGTGTCCGCCCGCGCCCATTGAATTTACCCTTTTGCTGGACGACTGGTTGCGGCAGCAGGGGCTACGGTCAAAAACGGAAATCACCTTTGTCACGCCCCTCCCCCAAGCCTTCTCCATCCCCACAGTGGTGCCGTTAGTGGAAGAACTGTTCGCCCGCAAAGGCATCAAGGTGGAAACCTTCTTCAACACGGAAAGTGTGGATCCCGCTAAGCGCGTGGTGACTTCATTGGAAGGGACAGAGTTGTCATACGACCTGCTCATCCTTATCCCGCCCCATCGGGGCGCGCCCGTCATTGACGCATCGGGGCTGGGCGATAAGGGTGGTTGGGTGCCCACCGACAAGTTCACCCTGCAAGTTAAAGACCACGACCGCCTGTTCGCCCTCGGCGATGCGACCGATTTGCCCGTGAGCAAAAGCGGCGCGGCTGCTCACTTTGAAGCCCCTGTCGTCACCCACAATTTGCTTCAGTTGGTAAAAGGGCGTGAACCTGACAGCCGCTATGACGGCAGCGTGATGTGCTTCGTGGAAGCGGGTGAAGGGAAAGCAACTATCTTGCGCTTCAACTACGACCGACCCCCGCAGCCACCCAAACCGTCCCGAGTTTACAGAACCCTCAAAGCCTTGATGAACCGCTTCTACCCTGTCGCCATTCCGCGCGGAATTGCCCCTGATGTGTTCATTGCGACCCTGCGTGGCTATTTTGCGGAACGCACGCCCTTCTGCGGCTCGGAGTTGATGCGACAGATGCGTCAGCGACAACCGCAGGAGTGAGGGAAGGGTTCTCACTCACAAAGCCAGCCCAAGCGCGGCACCGCGTGGCAAACTCTTTGGTGCGAGTTTCGCCCCAGCAGGAACGGGGCAAAAAGTTTACGGTGCATCAGGAGTTCGTTGGAGGGCGCATCTCCCGATGCGCTGACGGTTCGGTTGGAGAGCACATCTCCTGATGTGCCGAGGAAAACGCAGCACTAACCTCAGGCGCAAAGCGAGGGGCAAAAGATGGGACGCCTTCGGCTTGGGCTGGCGCTTGTTTTGACCTTCGGGTTCGTCATTCAAGGGACAACGGTGCAGCCACCGGTAACGCAACGGCGCACCTTTTTGCTCACGGCTTCCCCGCCCCAAATCCCTGCGGACGGGAAAAGCACCTGCGACATCATTGTCCGCATAGATGACCCCACAGTGCCTGACGGCACCGTGATTTACTTCACCAGTTCGTTAGAAGGCACCGTGATTGAGCCGCAAGCAACGCTGCAGCGGGGCTTAGCACGGGTCAAACTGCGCGCGGGGACCGTGCCCGGCATCACCGTCATCACCGCCTTCTTCGGCACCTCCCGCCAAACGGTGGAGGTGCAACTTTTGCCCCCGGGTGTGGAAGCCAGCCGCGAAGCGCAAGTTTTGCTGATGGAAGGCGACTACATCGCTTACGCCCCGCAAATGAACTTCGTCGCCGGCAGCGGCAAGGTGCGGCTCGTCTACAAGGGTTGGGAAATTCACAGCGATGTCCGCTTGGATTTGTGGCTCAACGGCAAAATCGTGGTGGCAGAAGGACAGCCAGGGCAAAACCATGTGATCGTGACCAACGGGAAAGTGCGATGGGAAGGTGACCGCTTCCTCGCCGACATTGAGCGACAAATCGGCATTTTAGTCAAGGTGGTGCCGGAAGCCAAGCGCATCATCCTCAAAGGCTGGATGCTGGCAGAAGGGGCAGAGGAAGATGCTATCGGCTTGAGTGAACCGCCCGCACCTGACAGTTTGGACATAAACTGGGTACGGGGCAAGTCCTTTGCTCTTTACCCCTCACCAAACGAACGGTTAGTCATCCGCCGGGCGCAAATTTACGCGCGGGGGCAACGCATGATTGCACTGCCCCTTTATGTGGAAGCCAAAAGCGGTTACGCCCTCGCCAGTTCCTTCGGGAGCGGCATCGGCACTCCTTTCGGCTTACAAGGAGTGAACCTCACTGCCTACAGCGGCTTCCAAATTGACACGCCCCTTTACTACCGCGCTGATTTGCGAGGCATGGGGGCGCTGCGGTTGCAATACTTCGGCGGGAAAGGCTTTAGCGCTTATCGGAAAGGTTTTGCTCTGTCGCTGGAAGAGCAGTATGTTCTGGGCAAGCGGGGCGAAATTGAGGGCGGGTTCTTGGTAGAGCAATTCACCCGCTCCGACTGGGGCTTTCGCTGGCAGCATTTCCAACGCTTAGGTGGAAGCGGACGGCTTAACATGTTCTTGGACTACCCGCGCCACAAAGACCTGTTCGTGCGGTTGGGCTATCACGGTTCGTTGGGCAACAGCGGGTTAGGTGTGGAACTGAACTTGCGCAAGCCTGAAGGGCAAGGGTTTTCGCACGGTCTCCACGCTTACACCTACCTGCCCGGGAAACCGTTGGGCAAATCGGGCATGAGTTACACCCTCTCAGGTGGCGTGGTGTGGCAACCAGGTGGATGGGGACCAGCGTTTGGATGGAGCGTGGACGCAAACTTGAACCTACCCATGTTGCGGTTAGGGCGACGCAGTCAGATTTCACCGCAAGTGGGTATCTCGCTCTTGCAGTGGGGCGGTAAGTTTGAGGTGCCCTGGCAGTTCAGCGCCATGCTCTCTCATCCGTTGGGGCAACGAGGGAGCCTTTCCCTCACCTACAACTTGGACAAGGGACGCGGGGTCTGGGGCGGTGCCGGCACAACCGCTGAAATGCTGTCCCTGTCCCTCATGCTCCGCCCTGCCCTCAAGTGGCAGGTGTATGGGATGAGTTCCCTCAACTTGCGCGGGGGCGGAGGCTTCCACAGCCTTTACGCCTACTACACGCCCAGCCGATCATGGCGGTTGCTGTTGGAAGTAACCCAGCAAAACTATCGCGGCTTCCACTACACTGACTACGGCTTTCGGCTCATCTACAGCCTGAGCGACGGTTTGGACATCTCGCTGAACTGGTCCCGCTCGCGGAAGCGCTTCTACTTGGAACTGGGGGCGCTGCAGTTTTGAGGATTTTGTCAAGGCTTGACGGCGCAAGGTAGGTGCGTTATGCTTTGGAGCGGCTTGGCAGGACTGCCAATCATGCCGAAAGGGGTAAACGGGGGACGATTGCGCAATCGTCCTGGGTCGCACTTGGCACCCCCAACCCCCGGCGCCCGAAGGTTGCTGCCGCAAGGGAACCTTACCCAGACGGCGGAGCATGCCCGTCGGAAGGGTGAGGAAACCTTGCAAAGCAGGCACCTTCGGGCGTTCCCCTTTTTAAGCCCTCGCTTCTCGGAGGTGGAAAGTGATGGGCGAAACCCTGACCCATCGGGAACGCTGGCTGCGGGTGTTCCACTATCAGCCCGTTGACCATGTGCCTGACGAAGAGTTTGGCTACTGGAACGAGACCTACACCGTCTGGCACCGACAAGGGTTGCCTGAGTGGGTCCGCACGGAAGCCGATGCTAACAGGTTTTTCGGCTTCGCTCCCCGCGCGACAGTCCCCATCCACCTGGGCATTCACCCCCCTTTTGAAGCCAAAGTGCTGGAGGAGACCGACCGCTACCGCGTCATCATTGATCACCAAGGGGTCAAGTGCCGCGTTTACAAAGACGGCACCAGCACCATCCCTCACTACCTGGAGTTTCCCATCAAGACCCGCGCTGATTGGGAAGCCTTCAAAAAGCGTTTGGACCCTTCCGACCCCGTCCGCTATCCTGCCAACTGGGAACAATGGAAGCAGCAAGTCGCTAACCGCGATTACCCCTTGGGCATCTTCTGCGGCAGTCTCTTCGGCTGGCTTCGCGACTGGATGGGCTTTGAGGGCATCGCTATCGCTTGCATGGAAGAGCCAACATGGGTAGAGGAGATGATGGAGTATCTGACGGAGTTCATCCTCGCCGTCATCAAGCGAGCAGTGGAGGAAGTGCCGTTGGACTTTGCCCACTTCTGGGAGGACATGGCGTTCAACCAAGGACCGATGATTTCGCCCAAACTTTTCCGTCAGTGGATGACGCCTCGTTACAAGCGCATCACTGACTTCCTGCGTAAACACGGCATTGACATCGTCATCGTGGACTGCGACGGCAACATCCTTCAACTTGTTCCCCACTGGTTGGATGGTGGGGTCAATGTCGTGTTCCCTTTGGAGGTGCGAGCAGGTTCCGATCCCGTGCTCTTGCGTCAAAAGTTCGGCAAAAATGTCCTGTTGATGGGTGGCGTGGACAAAACCAAACTCATCGCCGGAAAGCGCGCCATCGTGGAAGAACTCAAACGCATCGCTCCTGTCGTGGAAGAGGGTGGTTACATCCCTCATGTAGACCATCGCTGCCCGCCCGATGTGACCTACGAGAACTACCTGTTCTACTTGGAGACGAAGCGGCGCATGTTCGGAATTCCTAACCCGCCTCATTGGGAGCAGGTCAAAGAAACCCTTTACCGCGCCCAACGGGGCGAACGGGTGCGGGAACCGTTAGAGTGAGCATTGGACGATGACGGCAACGGGTGGTTGGAAGGCAAAGAGTTGGGCGGCATCTTCGTCTGGCACGACCGCAACAGCAACGGCGTTTCGGAACAGGGAGAAATTTTGTCGCTTTCGCAATTGGGCATCGTTCGCATCAGTGTCACAGCGACCCAACGCATAGGTGAAACCCTGCTCAACCCCGAAGGCATCCAGTTGCAAGACGGAACTTTCCTGCCGACTTACGATTTGGTGTCGATGCCCGTTGCGTCCAACAGGTAGCGCTCTGAAAGTTTCGTCAGGCACATCAATTGGCGCTTCGTAGTCGCCAAACTTTGACCCTGCCTATGGTGGCTGCTGCCAGCAGGTGCCCATCGGGGGAAAAGGCTAACGAAGTGGGATAGCCCTTATGCTCGGGCAAGGTCATGACTTTTTGACCGTCAGGGACTGACCAAAGGCTGACGGTCAAAGCACCAACGGCTAACAACTTTCCGTCGGGCGAAAAGGCAACAGCGGTCACTTCTCCAATTGTCGTTTTTTCATCTCGCTCAACCGCCATCGTGCGGATGGGCGTTCCCTCGGGGATTTGCCACACACGGACGAACGGCTTGTGGTCGCCATTTTCTGTCATCATTCCGCCTCCTGCAAGCCATTTGCCGTCGGGCGAAAAAGCGATGGCGTTAACGATGGAAGGTTCAGGAGTTTTTAGGGTCACGACCAATTCTCCTGAAGGGATTGCCCATAACTTCACGCCCGTGCTTATCCTGTAACTGCTTGTCGCCAAGTAGCGACCATCGGGCGAGAACTCCAAGTCAGAAAGCGAAGATGTGTCGGGAGTAATCCACACCTTGACTTTAGCGCCGTCGCTGAGCCGCAACAAGGTAACATCACCTGCGGAAGTTACTGCTAACAGTTGCCCATCAGGATGCAAGGCAAATTTTCGCAAAAAGACAGAGACGGTTTTGACAAGCATTCCGTCAGTGACCCGCCACATTGTAATCTCTCCCCTTCCGCTTCTCGTTGCCAAAACATGTTGCCCATCAGGGGTAAAGGCGATAGCCGTTGGCAATGCGCCGAAAGCACTTCGCCATGTGAAAACGGTCACCACTGCACCGTCCGTCGGTCGCAAAAGCGCCACCATGTTCATGCCCCCGACAGCAAGCCATTTGCCGTCGGGCGAAAAAGCAACAACACCACCAAGCCAATCAAAACCGCCAAGACCACCAAGCCCTTTTGGCGGTTTTACCTGCTTCAATCCGCTGCGTTCCCAAAGGAGCACTGGTTGCAAAGAAGACGATGAGTCTGTAGGTGCTTGCCATCCCGCTGCCGCAATGGTCAGCGCCAGTAACGCTATCGGCAAGATATGCCATTGCCGCATCGCTATTCACCTCTCCCTGTTAGGCACATTGTCATTCACAATTTTGCCGACCTGCCGAGCCATCTGTCATCTCAGGGGAAACGGAGAAACGGGGGAGCAGAGCATGGAGCGCAGGCACAAAGGTGATAGCGTTGTCCCCTTAAGGGCGACGATTGTTTCCGCGACCGTCAGGGAGCAAGCCCCAACGCTGCTGTGATAGTGCGATGACGATTGGCAAGTCGTCGGTAGCGTCGCCCCTTGTGGGCGACGGTCGTTTCAAAAAGTTAAGAGTGTGACAACAAGCGCAGCAGGAACAGACAAGAGCGCAAGGCAATGACAACGCACCCAAAGTGCCACAAGATGAAATTGGCGCAACTTGTGAGTTGGCGGATGAAAGGGAGGCGATTTCCGTGAAGCGCAAGGTCGGTTTGCTCCTTGCTGTTGCGTTCGGTGCGGCAACGGTGTTTTTGGCTTGGCGCGCTTATCTGAACAGCCCCGTGCAGCAACTCAAGCGAGAGATAGAGCGGCTGAAGAAAGAGGGGGAACCCGTCTCCGTCCGCGATTTAGTGCCACCTGTCCCATCCCATCTGGACGGCACCCCTTACTACCAACAAGCCATCGCTCAATTGGGAGCAGTCCCAGAGCGGGCTCTTCTCAGCCTTGAAAACTTCCTTTCTCCCTTCCCGCCGCAGCCCATCAACCGCGCCGAAATTGCCAGAGCGCTTCAGATGGTGCAGCCTGCGTTGAAAACTTTGCGGCACGCTGTCTCTTATCCGCACCTGCGATTAGCGGACTGGAGCCGGTTTGAAGAGAACCCCATCGCCTTCTCTGCCGACATTTTTCCCCACTTTGCCCGCTTTCGGCGCTTTACTCGCTTGCTGATGGCGGAAGCCTTTTGGCGGAAGCAGCAAGGGGACATGGATGGGGCAATGGAAAGTTGCGTGATAGCGTTGCGGTTGACGCGTCGCTTAGGGGACGAACCAACCCTGATAACTTTTCTGGTGCAAGACACCATGTTTGCAATCACAGCATCTACCCTTAAGCGGCTCCTTGACGACAAAGACGCCTCAGCGAGAGCCTATTGGGCGTTGTTGGCGGAACTGCAGGCTTTTGACATTGACTGCGATTTTGTCCGCAGCCTGCAAATGGAGCGAGTAACGGAGCTGGCTCTCTGCAATTGGTGGATGTCAAAACCCCAATCCATCTTGATTCGGGGCGTTATAGCGAGGGCTGCTTTGGAAATGTTGGCGTGTATGGAGCAAGTCCTTGCCATTTTACGACAAGGGGTTCCTTACGATTGGGCAACTTTAGAGCGCTTGAGGAAGAAGTTAGAAAGCCGACAGCAGCCCCTTGCCTTTTTAGGGCTGGGGAGAGAACTGGCGAAGACCAGTCTTGAGACCTATTTGAAAAGCATCCCGAAGGCTGCCCAATTTCACGCCCGTCATCGCCTTGCGATGGTAGCGATAGCCCTGAAGTTGTATCGGCGCGAGCACGGGCGCTATCCAGAGAACCTGCAAGCGTTGGTGCCCCGTTACCTTCCGCAAGTTCCCCTTGACCCCTTTGACGGCAAACCCCTTCGTTATCAACGCCTCAAAAGCGGCTTCAAACTCTGGTCTGTCGGTCCCGACTTGAAAGATGACGGTGGGCTGAAAACGAAACAATGGTGGCTCAAGGGCGACATGGTTTGGACGGCTAAACGATGAGGTAACGGCGTTGCTGAAGCATGAAGCACAGAGCGCAGAGCGAAGGGCAAAAAAACATGGGCAAAGAGAAGAGGGCATGGAACAAACAACTCAAAATCCGCATCACGCTTTACGCACTCTGCGCTCCTTACTTGGCGTTCCATGCTATCAAGGCTTCAGCCCCTCGTCAGTGGCGCTGACCATGAGCGCCGACCCTGATTGGCAAAACAACTACTGCCCTCTCCCCTGCCCTAACCGCCACACTTGCCCTTTGTAGCGGGCGAAAGCGAAGGAAGTGAATGTCAAGCCCTTGATGGAAGCCCGTGAAGCGCCGGGTTTGCGGATGGCTACCGTCACCGTTTCACCCTCAGGCGTGGGCACCTGCAGCAAAAAGGCAGTTGCGCTCTCTTCAACGGTGATGTCGGATATGGGGCGCTGCCCTTTCCGATATGGGCGCAAGACAGTGAGAACAAACATTTGTTCGCGTGGTTCCATCGTGCCTGCTTCCACATGCCATTGAGTTGGGAACTTTTGCTCTGGTGGCGGTTCGTAACCGCTCCACTGGCGGAAGCGCAACGGCTGCGGCGCAAGGTAGTGCACCAAGACTCCTGCTTGCTCCCGCTCTACCAACAATGTCTGCTTGCTTTCGTCAACGGTGAACTCGCTCAGCGCGTGCAGCATCCATTGGAAAGTGCTGGGCTTTGTTGCCTCCACTTCGTCAACGATGACCACGACATGGGGCTTGACAAACACGATATGACGAACGAAGCGGCGGAGTTTGCCTTCGTAAGCCTCCGTTGCATCGCCCGCCACATAGTCAGCGCCTTTCTGGAAGTCCCACGCCACAATGCGTCCCAGCGGGTCTGGTGAATGGGGCTTTTGCCCCTCACCGTTCACCAGCAAAGCGTTGTGCGCCTGCGTGCTCCAACACCAACGGGTGTGGAACGGGCTCCCGTGCCAATCACGGTAAACGCAATTGACCAACAGCGCATCACCATAAGCGTTGAGGGTGAACGAATTGTGTGGGTCGTGCCCATGACTTTGCCGCCCCATCGGACTGGACTTGAAGCGCACTTGCACATTCTCCGCACTGTTCAGCAGTGTGGTATTCAAAACCGCAACGCCGATCCCCTGAAAGACTTTGGACGGAGGAAGGTCTGTTGGCGGTTTGCCTTTGATGGGCATTATCCGCCCGTAGAGCATCCGCACCACAGGGTCGTTGGTTGTCAACCGCATGTTGTATTGCTCCGCCCACCAAGCCAAGTAAGGGTTGTTGGTCTTGGCAGCGAAGTAGGGCACGAACGACCAACCTGAGGATGGGCGCCCAGCCGAAAGGTCACCGAACCCCATGTTGGGCGAGCCCGGTGGCGCAGTGTAGAGGGCATAGTTGCCCATCACCGCAAAGTAGGGCTTGCGGAACGGATCCAACTTCAGCGTGTGGAGGCACAGTTCCGTCCACCAGACCAACTTGCTCATGTAGCCTGCCCAGTAACTGAGCCCTTCGTGCCATCCGCCGTCGTCATCGTGCCAAGCGGGGTAGGCAGCGAAAAACTTGTTCACAGCGTAGTCCAGCCACAGTTCGGCTTCAGGGATTTCGCCCAAGAAAGCGATGGCGCACTCTGCCAGTTTGTGCCAAGTGCGGTTGCCGTGACTGTTATAGGGTGCGTTCAAGTGCCCGTTGCCTTCGCGCACCTCGCCGCTGCGCCAGGCATCCAACGCACGCCGGCGCATCACTTGTCGCACCTTTTCTCGCTCTTCTTCCGTCAAGGTTGCGTAAGCCCAATCGTAGGCACGAGGCAACCGATGCAGCAAAGGCTTAGCGGCTTCGCAGTTGAGGGCGAAGTTTGTCGGACCATCGGGGTCCCACGAAGCCAAGTGCAGCACCCATCGGCGCGCCCCTTCGCCATAGCGCGGGTTGCCCGTAAGAAGGTAAGCCAATGCCAGCGTTTCTGCCTCCATGCAGGCTTGCACTGTGATTTCGCGGTTGGGCCACCATTGAGCGCGCGTTTGCGGGTCGCGGATGGAACCACGCACGGTGGGTTCGGGGGTTGGTCCTTTCGCCAACACTTTCTCGGCGTTTTCTGTCAACCACTGCAAAAACGCGCGCCCGTCCGTTTGCGCCCATTGCCGCCACTGTTTCAGTTCATCAGCGCGAATGAACAAGCGTGGGTGCTCCTTTGGGATGATGCGCTTCAACTCGTCCAAAGTGGGCTTTGGGAACGGGACAGCGTTGCGGGGGACAGTGAAACGGCGCGTTCTGCTCCAATCGGAAACTTTGCCGTCTCGCAAAACCGCTCGGTAGCGCCAAAAGTAAGTGCCCGGCTTGAGGGGCTCGTGATGGGTGTAAACGCACCAACGAATGCCTTCCACAGTGACGGGGTTGCGAAAATCGGGCGACGAAGACCACTGGACGATGTAAGCCACCGCTTGAGGTTCGTGAACCCAAGTGAGGGCAGGCGGATTGACGGGGACAGTGGCACCATCGGGTGGGCGATAGCCCCATTCGCCTGGGCGCGGCTCACGGTCTGGTGGCGCCGCCATCACGGCACTTGCCAACGCAATCACCATCAGCCAACCCGCTACCCAGACCATCTTTCTCACCTCGCTCAACGCCATTGTCAGCGGCAAATGATTCGTCAGAAATTTTGGCACCCTTTTGCAATAGTTTGGGCGCCGGCTGGCTTTTGAACCCAAACCGACTTTGGTGGACTAAAGGGATGCATCGCGTCCTCAACTTTTCGCTATCCGCTTGCCACCGCATGATAGCGAGGGCGAAACTCATTGTGCTAAACTCTCTGCAACACCCTCGCTTTGGGGAAAGGTGAGAGGACGATGGCGGAACTGGACGACTGGCGACAGCGGATTGACGAGATTGACGAGCAAATCCTGCGCTTGTTGGTGGAACGGGCAAAACTGGCGCGCCAAATTGCCTTTCTCAAGCAGCAGAACGGGTTGCCCCTTTACCATCCCGAGCGGGAAGGGGCTATCTTGGCGCGGCTGCTTTCTCTGCCTCACGAACCCTTACCCGACGCCGCCGTCAAAGCCATCTTCCGTGAGATTGTTTCAGCCTGCCGCGCTGCTGCCCGTCCGCCAAAAGTGGCGTTTCTTGGCCCGCTCCATTCCTTCTCCCACTTAGCCTGTGAAGAGCACTTTGGCACTTTTGTAGAAGCGTTGCCGCAGCGCACTATCCACGATGTCTTTCGGGAAGTGGAACGGGGCAATGCCGACTTCGGCATTGTTCCCGCGGAGAATGTGGCGGAAGGTCCCGTCGGCGATACTTTGGACGCTTTGCTTCAAACGCCGCTGAAAATCGTGGCGGAAGTGTTGCTGGAAGTGAACATGTGCTTACTGTCCAAAGCGCCTTCGTTGGATGCCATTCGCCGCGTCTACTCGCGAGAGATTGCGTTGGCGCAATGCAAGCATTGGTTGCAAACCCATCTACCGCAAGCGGAGCAAATTGCTGTCAGCAGCACGGCAGAAGGCGCTGAACGCGCCGCCAATGATCCCGAAGGAGCAGCAATTGGACCGCGCCGCGCTGCCGACGCTTACGGGTTGCAAGTTTTGGCGGAACGCATTCAGGATGTGCCGCTGAATTTGACCCGCTTTTGGGTGTTGGGCAAACGAATGCCCGCTCCATCAGGGGTTGACAAAACCACCATCGCTTTCTCCGTTCCCCACCGTCCTGGCACCCTCTATCAAGCCTTAGGCGCTTTTTACCGCCACCGCATCAACCTGACCATGATTGCCTCCCGACCTGCCCGCCATGCGCCGTGGGAGTATGTCTTCTTTGCCGACTTCCAAGGGCATGTCAGCGACGAACCCGTCCAAGCCGCATTAAGCGAACTGGCGAAGGAGTGCCTGTTTCTGAAAGTCCTCGGCTCCTATCCCGAAGCCGTTGAGGTGCTTTAGTCACCCACAAGTTTGTCAGGGAAAACCCGCTCGCTTACTGCGATATTGCTTCAAAGTGATACCTTTCCTTGCCTCTTTGCGCCTCGGATGTTAACCTTCCCGTCCAAGCGTTCGGAACCCTCGTTTCGGTTCCTGAACCGAGGCAAAACCAGAAAGAGGCAAGAAAAACCATGCAACCTAAAAGTCGTTCCCAACGGTTGTTGCGCAGCGTCGGTTTCTTTTTCGTTGTCGCTCTCCTGCTGTTGCTTGTTGGCTGCGGTGGCGGAGGGGGCAGCGGAAGTGGAACTCCCCAGCAACCTCCAAGGAGCGCCGTAACCATCGTGGTGCAAGATGCCTTCACGCGCGCAGGGCTTGCTAACGCTTCTGTTCGCCTCGGTCAACAGAACCTCACAACAAACACCAACGGTATCGCTACGGTGTCCAACCTGCCTGCCGGCGTTTACGACTTGCAAATTTCCAAGAGCGGCTACACCACTTTCGCCACCCGCATTGCTTGCTTCAACGGTGCCCGCTACACTGTCCGATTTACACCCACATTGACACCTGCCACTGACGAAACTTTTCACCAACGCTCCGTGCAAGTTTTCGCCGCGGCGGAAGGACTTCAGGAAGCCATCGCCAAGGTGCAAGCAGCCAACGAGAACACGACTGAAGACCCCGTTTTACTCTTTGTCAGCGCCAGTGAAGCCTTTTTTGCAGCCGTTGACAGCGTGCGCAATTACGCGCCTCGCAGTTTCTCCGTTACCTCTTCGCGCGGTCGCTTGGACTTTTTGTCCACCTTCTTTGCCCTGACCAAAGTTGAGCGCGGGAAGCAAGAGATACAAGACCTTAGGCGCCGACTACTCAACGGTGAGCCCGTGCCCGAAATTGATGCGTGGCTGTCGCAGCACCCGTTCCAAGGAGCCCGTTCGGTCAAAGAACTGCGGGAGATGTATCCTGGCGCGGAAGGGTTGATGCTTCACCGCTTGTTCATCGTTTACCAACAGCAAGCCCCTGACAGCGGTTTCAACACCGCTATGGATGGTGCCAAGGACATCTGGCTTTCCCAGTTTGACCAAGCGAGCGACCTTCTCAAAAACTTGCTCAGTTGGACTATTGACAAAGTGTGGAGCGGTGCTGGCAAGTTAGTTGTCAAGACTGCCGAGTTCGCCAGTTTGGTGCTGGAAAACACCAAACAGATTGCGTGGCTCTACGACAAGGCGAAGCAGCAACTAATCCTTGTCAAGGTGACCAACGACCACTCTGTGACCGTGCCACAGACGACGGTAGACATAGTCGTGTCCAACGGTTCAGCACACAAACCGAGCGTGGTGACCGACTACGCCATCGGGGCAAGCACGCAAACCCTCACCCTCAGGCCTGAACCCATCAGCATCATCCTGCCAGGGACAAAAGTTTACAAAGGCACTTTCTCGGGCAGCCAACCTTCGGCTGACGGTGGCGCCTCGTGGAAAGTGACAACGAACTTAAGTTTCACTTTGGAGTTGCGTGGCGAGGGGACGAACACTTCTCCCTACACGGGCACTTTGCGCATCACCGGCACCCATTCGGTAGAGGTTTACCATCCAAAAGCAACCGACTACCCAGGCTTCACTGCGTCCGTCAATGGCGCCATTTCCGTCGCTTCGCTTCAAAACCCTCCCGAGGCTTTTTACGGCGAAGGCGACATCGGCGCTGCCATAGTTCGCGTCTCAGGCTACCCACTTGGTAACACCGTCACGGTGACCTTCTCCTACTACGCCAAATCGCCCAAAGCCAGCGATTTGGTTTACGGACCCATCGTGGGTGACATCACCCTGAAACTGGATTACATCAAGTAGTTGCCAGCCCGTTAGCAGCGACGGGCAAGCGCCTGCTGCGCTTTTGGGGTGCAGTGGGCGCTTTTTTGCTTTATGGCAGCCAAAGCGGAACAGTGGCAAGAGCGCAGCGGGAGTGGCAAAGTGAAAGGCGACACTTTCCCGTTTTGCGGAGGCGAAGGAAGATGGGCGCGCTTATCGTTGTGCTGGTGCTGTTGCTGATACTGGCGGGATGGGCGATAGCAACCTACAACCGCCTCGTTCGGCTCATGATGTTGGCGGACAACGCGTGGAGCGATGTGGATGTGCAACTGAAGCGGCGACACGATTTGGTGCCGAACCTGGTAGAAGTCGTCAAGGGCTATGCTGCCCACGAGCGCCAAACTTTGGAAGCCGTCATCAACGCCCGCAACGCTGCTTTATCTGCCAACGACCCGCAGCAGCGGGTGGCAGCGGAGAACATGTTGACGGCTGCCTTGCGCCAACTTTTCGCCCTCGCGGAAGCCTACCCCACCCTGCAAGCGAACCAAAACTTCCTTGCCCTGCAGCAACAGTTGGCAACCATTGAAGAAGACATCGCCAATGCCCGCCGTTACTACAACGCCGTCGTCCGCGACTACAACACGCGATTAGCCAGCATCCCCGACGGACTCATTGCTTCCCTCTGTGGTTTTCGTCCCCGCTTTTTCTTCGTTGCCGACGAAGGGGAGCGCGAAGCGCCCCAAGTGCGGTTTTGACAGACCAAACGCATGTGCGGTTATGAGTTCATGAGTTTTCGCCAAAGCGCCAACTTAAACCACCGTGCCGCTGGCTTCAACCAGTGGTTGATGATGCTGTCATGAGCGCCTGTCTCAGCGGGCGAAAATGCCCTTCCTTTGGAAGGCGCCTTTCCCGAGGGCGCCGATTTTTCCTTTCAGTTGGACGACCGTCGCCCACAAGGGGCGCTGCTACCGACTCAAAAGAGGCGAGGCTTCCCTGTCAGGCAGGAAGTTTGCAAAGGTGCGCTATGACAAACCACTTCGGCGGAGAAGCCACCACTCAACGGTCAAGGCAAGCAGAAGGAGCAAGTAGGGCAATGGCAAAGTAGAAAGGGGTTGGGACGACGGCACCGACACTAGGTGCGCCCACGAAAGCCCATTCAGCCACTCCCTTAACTCGTCCAACGCGAGAACTTTTCCACCGCTTTCCTCTGTCCACTTTTTCACCCGTTCTGGTTGCGGTGGGACGCTCCATTCCAAAGGCAGCGGTTGGGGCATGTCCAACGTTGGCTCTTTTGTCAATTCCCTCTCCGCCCCTTTCACAGGGTTGGCAACGAAGCGCACAAGGGTGCGCCAGAACTGGCGGTAGATATGGGGCGCTTCGCCCTTTTGCGCTGCCTCCATTGCCCACCGCCACAATCCCTCCATGCCCCCAAAGACAACTTTGCCTTCTCCCTCTTGCCACCAAACCAACACGGGGTTGTCACGACTTTTGACGGCGACGGACATTGGACGAACGGTCATCCGAACAGCCCACGCTGTTGGGGCTGGGGGCAAATCGGGCAGAAGCGCACCCAACAAATCGTTGCGGATAACTGTCAAGGGGGTTGGTGACGACTGGGACGAAAGGGCTAAGGGAAGGGGGACGAACAACTGCCAACCTGCGCTGCGGACAGACTGTTCGCCCACGAAGAGCACCAACCCACCACCCTTTTGGACGAACTGCCACACCGCTTGCCCCTCCACCCGTCCAAAAGCATCGGGTGTTGGTGAAAGAACGACGACAGTGTGGAAAGCCTCTAACCGCTGCAAAGAAGCGGGAAGCAAATCAGGTGCCCCTTGCTGATAGCGAGTGCCATCGGGCAAATCCGCCATCGCCACCCATTCTATGTTTGGCTCTTCTTCCAGCGCCTGCTTCGTGAACTTGAAGTCAAAATGGGGAGCACCCGTTGCAAGGAGCACGCGCAATTTCGTCGGCGCTTGCCAAACAGCGGCTTCGCTTGCATTGTCTGCTGTCCACTCTTCATCCCTCAACGGCGCAACCACGAAGCGGTAACGGTTCCAACCAGCACGGTCAGGGCGAAGGGGAATGGTCAAGAGCGCTGCCCCGCGTTCCAACTTTGCTCTCGCTTGGGCGATGACTTGCGTTCCTTTCACCACCCGCACTGTCACAGGCGTTTTGTCAGGCACAAACTGCCCTTCCACCCGAACGGTGAAACTTGCTTGCTCGCCGGCAAAGAGGAAGGTGCGGGTGGGCGAAACGCTCACTTTCAGGTTCGGAGGCAAACGGGAAGGGAGCAACAAAGCGAAAAGGCGAGTGTTAGCATTGCGCAACGCCGCAACAAGTTGCTCGTCAGGCAGAGGGTGGGTGTCTTGACCGTCAGTGACCAAAAGCAGAACTTGTGGCTGCGCAGAAGTCACCACTTGCTGGAGCGCAAAGGAAAGGCGTGAGGCTTTTCCTTGCGGTGCTTGGGGCAACGCTTCCCAGTCCAAAGGCGTCACTTTTTCTGCAAACTGCCAAGCCAGAACAGCGGCACGGTGGGGCTTGAAGGCATCAAGGAGTTTCGCGACCGTTGTTGCTCGTTCAGGCGAAGCAGTGCTTTCGGAGACATCCACCAAGACAGCCACCCGCGTTGGCTGGGCAACGGAACGGTGTCCTGAAATCGCGAGAGGAGACGCCAATAAAGCAGCCAATGCCAGCGTTAGCAAACGCAGGAGCGACACAACGATTGCTGGCGTTGCACCCAGGTGGCGCTTCACAACTGGATAACGCGCAACGGTGACAATCACGGTGAGGGATAGCAATGCCCAAAACAGTTCCATGTCCATCTCCCAGACCACAGGGCTTTTCGCACCGACGAAGCAGTCATACCACCTGTTCAATGGCTCTCTGCACTGCTTCCACTGTTGGGGGCAAGGGCTCGGGCAACTGGAAAGTTTGCAGAGCGGTTTGCGGGTCTTTGAGCCCGTGCCCTGTTAGGACGCAAACGACGATGGGTCGGTCGCGGTCAAGGGCGCGCTCGCGCCGCAACTGGGCGAACTTTTGCTCAAAGTAGCCTTCGTTGGCTAACTTGAGCAACCCTGCCACACTGGCAGCGGAGGCGGGTTCGGCGAAAATGCCCTCCCGTTGCGCCAGCAGGCGGTAAGCATGGACGATTTCGTCATCGGAGACAGCGATGAAAATGCCTCCCGATTCGTCTCGGGCGCGGACGGCGCCTTGCCAACTGGCGGGATTGCCGATGCGGATGGCGGTTGCGATGGTTTCGGGATTGGGCACAGGTTCACCCCGCACCAACGGGGCTGCCCCCTCGGCTTGCACCCCCACCATCACAGGCAAGTGCTGGCAGCGTCCCGCCGCATGGTATTCACGGTAGCCTTTCCAGTGGGAGGTGATGTTCCCCGCATTGCCGACAGGCAGGACATGAAAATCAGGAGCATCACCCAACCCATCGCAGATTTCAAAAACGCAGGTCTTCTGCCCTTCAATGCGATCAGGGTTGATGGAGTTGAGGAGGGCAACGGGCAGCCGCTGCGTTAACTGCCGCACGATTTTCAACGCATCGTCAAAACTCCCGTGCACAGCGCAGATAATGGCACCATGGGCTAAGGCTTGGGAGAGTTTGCCTGCCGCGATTTTCCCCGCTGGCACCACGATAGCGCACTTTATCCCCGCAACCCCGCAGTAAGCAGCAGCGCTGGCGGAAGTGTTCCCTGTGGAAGCGCAAATGCCGACGGTCAGCCCTTTCTCCACGGCTTTGCTGACGGCGACGGTCATGCCCCGGTCTTTGAAACTGCCCGTTGGGTTGGTGCCTTCAAACTTCAGGTAAATCTCCATCCGTTCGTTCACCAATCGTTCCAACCAACGGGCGCGCAAGAGTGGCGTGTTGCCTTCGTGGAGGGTGATGACGGGGGTTTGGTCAGTGACGGGCAAAAAGTCACGGTAGTGGGCAATGATGCCCTGCCACCGAACCACAGAAAGGCGCATGTCACTTTCCATCACAGCACAACCTCCTGCAGGCGTTTAGGACGACCTTCTGCAACCCTGCCTCAATCGCTCTCCACCCACAAAGGCGCTCGGACAGACCGAACGACATCCAGTTGCTGGATTTCAGCCAACGATTTTTGCATCGCAGCGTAGGGAGTTTTGTGGGTGAGCCAAACGATGTGAGCGATGTCGCCTTTGCTCTCTCGCTGGATGACAGAAGCGATGCTGACTTGATTGTTGCCAAACACGGAGGCGATTTTCGCCAACACGCCTGGCTTGTCTTCTACATCCATGCGCACGCAGAAGCGGCTTTCTATAGCAGGGATGGGCTTCATTTTCGGGTTAACGCGGCAAGTGCAGACGATGCGGGCTTTTGCACCGAAAACCAGGTTACGGGCAGCGTCAATGATGTCGCTAACGACGCTGTTGCCTGTGGGGGGACCACCTGCCCCCTGCCCGTAAAACATCAGCCGCCCCACATTTTCGCCTTCAACCAAGATGGCGTTGTATTGGTCGCTGACGGCAGCCAAGGGATGGGTGATGGGCACCAACGCTGGGTGCACCCGCAACTCTATCTCCCCGTTCTCCTGCTTTGCGACCGCCAGCAACTTGACGGTGTAGCCCAACTCGTTGGCATGGCGGATGTCGGTGCTGTCAATGTTGCGGATGCCTTCTCGGTAAATGGCATCCACACGGATGCGATAGCCAAAGGCAATGGCAGCGAGGATGGCAATCTTATAGGTGGCATCGTGCCCATCCACATCGTCGGACGGGTCCGCTTCGGCAAACCCTTTCTCCTGCGCCTCTCGCAAGGCTTGCTCAAAACTGAGCCCGTCCCGGCTCATGCGGGTGAGGATGTAATTGGTCGTGCCGTTGACGATGCCGACAATTCGGCGAATAGTCTCACCTACCAGACTTTGCTTCAGCGCAGTGATGATGGGGATGCCGCCAGCAACGCTGGCTTCAAAGTAAACATCGGTGCCCATCTCGCGGGCGATGTCCAGTAACTCACTCCCTCGCTTTGCCAGTAGTTCTTTGTTAGCAGTCACCACCGACTTGCCCTGCTTGATAGCCGTCACCAGCAGGTCAAAAGCGGGTTCTATGCCTCCCATCACTTCCACGACGATGTCCACTCGCGGGTCGGTGACCACGCTGTAGGGGTCCGTCGTGTAAAGTTCGGGGGGCAAGTTCACAGGGCGGGGCTTGCGGGGGTTGCGAACAGCAACCTTGACAATCTCAAAGGCGCACCGCGCCCGGTGCTCTATCATCGCCGTGTTTTTGAGCAGTATGTTGGCGGCGCCGCAGCCAACGACACCCATACCCAAAAAGCCTAAGCGCACAATGGGTTTATCCTCTGGCAATATCCCTCACCTCGGCGTTACAAAGTTTAGCACACCGCCACTCACTCCCCACGAACAACTCGCACCTCCCAGTCAGCCAAGTCCAATGCATCCACGCGAGAATCACCGCTCCCCTCAGACACCGCCCCCTGTCCGTTCCGAAAGGTTTGGGTGGAGTGGAGCGGGATGGAGATGAACTCGTTGCCTGTTAACCCCAAAGCATCAAAACCCGTGCGAGGGGTGTTGTCGTAAGGGTCCGTCTTCAACTCGTCCACACTGATGAAGTTCAGTTCCACCCGCTCAGGCAGTTGGTCGGGAAACAACTGCCGCAAGTCTATAGTGACTCGGATTTGGTTGGGCTGATTTTGCGGGATAAAAGCGAGATCCAACGGAGGACCCAACAACCGAACAGTGAAAGGGGGCTCAAAGACTTCAATGCGAAACACTTGCGCCGACTGACGGTTGATTTCCACGAAAAAGTGGATGCGGGAACCCAAGCGCTCGTCTAAAGGCACGCCCCATCCGTTACCCCACGGACGCGTGAGGGCAGGAAGGGGTCCCGTTAGCGGGTCGCCATCATCGTCTACAGCGATGTAGTAGAAAAATGCAGGGTTGATGGGTGCCGCATAAGTGAGGGTGATGACCAACCGGTCCCGCGAAACGGGAGCCGGCGGTTGTTCAGGAAACTTAGCGCAACCTGCCATTCCTACCAGCAGCGCGAGCAGCCAAAAGCGCTGTGCCATCTTCGTCACCCCTAAGGCAGCGGCTGCAGGGTTAAAAACTGACGGCTTTCATGGCGATAAAAAATTAGCGAGCAGAACGCAAACTCGGCGACCGCAACCGTTGTCAAAAAGATTGGCACAAAGGAAGGGATCGCGCATGGACCTGTTCCAACGGCATGAGAACAACCCGATTTTGACGGTCAACGATTTGCCATTTCGGGCGATTGCCGTTTACAACCCTGGCGTCGCTCAGGTAGGCGACGAGGTTGTCTTGCTGTTGCGGGTAGAGTTGGAGGATGGGCGCTCCAGCCTTTACATCGCCCGCAGCAAGGACGGGGTGAACGATTGGGACATCAGCCCCACTCCCCTGCTCTCTCCTGACGACCCTGATAGCCCCATCGCGGAGTATGAAGCCGTCGGTTGCGAGGATCCCCGCGTCACTTACCTTGAAGAGGAGGGCAAGTGGCTCATCGCGTATGTGGCGGTGTCGGCAGCAGGTCCTGCCGTCGCGTTAGCCAAAACGAGCGACTTCCAATCAGTGGAGTGGCGGATGATTGTGTTGTCACCCCCCAACAAGGACGCTGCCCTCTTCCCCCGTCGCATCAATGGGCGATGGTTTTTGTTGCACCGACCAATGGCTTGGGGCACAGAGCACATCTGGTTGGCGGAATCGCCCGACCTCATCCACTGGGGCAACCCCCGCATCGTTTTGCGAGAGCGCGGAGGGACTTGGTGGGACGGCGTGCGGGTCGGTGCCGGCAATGTCCCCATTGAGACTCCCGAAGGTTGGCTCATCATCTATCACGGTGTCAAGGAGGTCGCTGGCACCCCCAGTTACCGTCTGGGGTTGGCGCTGTTGGACTTGGAAGACCCAGGCAAACTCGTCGCTCGGTGCCGCTATCCCGTGTTCAGCCCCAACGCAGATTACGAGCGAATCGGTAACGGGCTGAACATCGTGTTCACCTGCGGCACGCTGGTGCGGGGAGACGAAGTGTGGCTCTACTACGGCGCTGCGGACACTTGCGTGGGATTGGCAATCGGTAAACTCAGCGACCTTTTGGACGCCGTCCGCTACGACGGACAGCGGGTGTAAAAGGCGACCCGCAAGAGCCTTTACGCCTCTTCACCCTCCAATTGGTCGGGAACTTTCGTTTCTTGAGAAGGGCGAAGAATGACCCGCACTTTTGTGATGCGGCGCCGTTGGATTTCTTCAACGATGAAGATGGCTTCAGGGAGGGTGACTTTTTCGCCCATCGTTGGCAAGCGTCCCATCTTCGTAAAAACGAAGCCACCCACTGTCCTGAACTCCCCTTCAGGCAACTCAATGCCCGTCAATTCCTCAAACTGGCGCCGATCCAAGCGAGCATCAACGATGAAGGTTCGCTCGTCCAACCGCCACCACAGGTCGCTCTCGCGATCGTGTTCGTCTCGCAACTCGCCCACAATTTCCTCCACGATGTCCTCTAAGGTGACCACCCCTGCTGTTGCCCCGTGCTCGTCTAAAACGACGGCGAAATGGGTCTGGTTAACCCGCATGTCGTGCAGCAACTCACTCACCGGTTTCGTTTCTGGCACGAAAACGGGAGGGCGAGCCACTTCTAACGGATTGATGACACGCTCCCCATCCGCTATGCGAGCAAGGATGTCGTAGGCGTAAACGATTCCAACAATGTTGTCAAGGTTGCCTTCGTAAAGGGGCAGGCGGGAGTGCCCCGTTTGGATGATGGTTTCCATCACCGTCTCAAAAGAACTGTCGGCGGGAAGGGCAACGATGTCGGGGCGCGCCACCATGATGTCCCGCACCACAATGTCGCTCAACCTCAAAATTCGCTCCGCCAGAAGGAACTCTTCGGGCTCAATCACTCCCTCGTCCCGTCCCGCTTCCAATAGCGCCAAAATCTCGTCCGCCGTCAAGCGCGGTTGGCGGTTCGGGTTAGCGCCGAACAACCGCAAAGTTTTTGCGGCGACAGCGTAGATGATGCGGTTGAGTGGATGGAACAAACGGGTCAGGAAAACCCAAAGGGGTAGCCAACGCACCAACAGGTTTTCTGCTCGGGCAGCGCCAACGCTTTTGGGCAGCACCTCGCAAAAGGTAAGGATGAAGACGGCAACGCCTAGCCCCGCCGTTTCGCCCCACCCTCGCCACCATCCTTCCACCAAATGGGTCGTGAGCGCGGAGGTGAGCAGGATGAGCAAGGTGATGCCAACAAGGAGGCTGGACAAATTTGCTCGGTCATTGACGAGCGTCCACACCATCGTGCTATTGCGGGGTCGTTCTTGGCGCAGCAGCGCCCGCAAGCGTCCCCTGTTCACTGCCACTAACACCGCTTCACCCAGCGAACACAGGAAAACGAGCAGGAGCATAACGCCAACAAGCAGCAGTTTTAACCAGAGCAGCGTGTTATGCCCCATCGGTGCGAAACCTCCAGAGGGTTACTGCTACGGTCCGTCGCTCCCTCATAGCGCTGTCGTTTCTTCTGGCGGAACTTTTACCCTCACCCAAGTGATGCGGCGCCCGCGCATTTCCGCTACCTCCATTGTGATGCCATCCAACTCCACGCGGTCACCCACTTGCGGGAGCCGCTCCAAGTGAGCGACGAGCAGTTCCGCCAGGGTGTCGTAGTCCTCTTCGGGCAATTCTATGCCCAAGTGTTTCTCCACTTGGCGGATGCTGAGGGGCGCTCGGACCAAGTATTCCCGCTCGCCAATTTGCCGCACAGCCGCTTCGGCGACATCGTATTCGTCGTAAATCTCGCCCACAATCTCTTCCAGCAAGTCCTCCACCGTGACCAATCCAGCGGTTCCGCCTTCTTCGTCCAAGACGATGGCGATGCCCCGATGCTGCCGTTGCATGGTGCGGAGCAAGTGATACGCTCGCTGACTTTCCGTCGCGAATAAAGGGGGGCGGGCTAATTCGCTCGCCGTTCTGTCCCGTTCGCCCCGATACCAGGCTGCCAGCGCATCTTTTGCGTAGAGGATGCCGACGATTTCGTCGCGGGTGTCGCGGTAAACGGGAAGGCGGCTGTGCCCTGACTGGCGCATGATGCGGATGGCTTCTTCCAAAAGAGTGTCGTGCCGAATCATCACCGCATCCACGCGGGGAACCATCACTTCGCCCACCCGCACTTCTTTGAACTCCAACGCACTGGAAAGCATTTGCCGTTTCTCCCGCGTCAGCACGCCTTGGTGCTCTGCCATTTCCAGCGTGGCGAAAATCTCCGTCTCGGTTACCAGCGGTGGGCGGCGCGCGTCCTTGATGTTCAAAAGGTTTAAGAGCCCGTTGACAAGGAAATCAACGAAAGCGACAAGCGGGGCAAACAGCCGCTGAAAAATGCCAACCCAACGGGCGACGGAGAAAGCAACTACATCAGCGTAAGCAGCGCCGTAAAGGGCAGGCAGCACATCAACGAAAGTGACGACGAGAAAAGCGAACAGGACAGAGATGAAGGCGGAGAACCCGACGAGGCGCACCGTCTCTGCCCATTGCAACGCCACTGAAGTGACCAACGCCTCCGCCAAGTAGTCGGAGACGGTGATGCCAGCGATTAAAGTGGCAATGAAGCGGGGCGGGTTTTGATACAGCCGTAAGACCCGCACCGCGTTTTCGTCGCCCTCATCGGCTAAGTGCTTTGCCTTGATTTTGCCGACACCCAAAAGGGCAGTTTCCGACGCGGAACAGAGAGCGCTCACCCACAACGCCAAGGTTGCCAGAACGAGTTTGAACGCACTTAACACAACATCGTCACTACCCATTGCCGCACTCCCTCGCGGGTTTCGGGGTCTCCTTCGGCACTTTTGATTATAGCCCATTGCATTGCTCACCGTTTTTGGGGGGTCTTCCAAGGCAACAGACAATGAGGGATATTCTTGCTGTGGGTTCCCTGAGGGGACTACCTCTTGCCCTCCCTACCCCTTTGCCCTCGCAGAAGCCCTTGGTTAATGCCGTAGTTTTACACACTGCAAGGAGGCAGATGCTTTGTCAGAGAGACTTTTTTGCCTACTTACGGTAGGCGTTGATGTGCAAAGCCGGCGCTGCCATAGCGGGGGCTTGTTTTTCCTTCACCGCAAATCCGATGACGGAGGGACTTTCAACCCGCTCCAACATGTAACGAGCGTGACGCCATTCCGCTCGGCGTTGCCCTCTTTGGGCTTCCACCAGAAACCGCTGCGCTTCCGCAACGGACGGAACGCGAGAATGCTTTCTTGCTTTCCGTTGGGAGAGCGCTTGCACGGCTGCCGAATGGAGCAAGGCAGGCACCGCTTTTCGGAACAAACGGGGACTGCCGAATACATCCAACCACTGCAACTCGCCGTTGACGGCAACGATGATTCCGCACGCCCTTGGTTCCTTGAGGAGTTGGGTTTGAAGAGCGCGAACGAAGGCGGAGGCTTCTTTTCGCACTTTCGCATCGGTCAAGACACGACGGTAACTCTGGCTGGTGCCAAAAGGCTCAATAAAAATTTGCTGCGGTGATGTTCGCTGACTTTCTCTTGACAAAGGGGATGGGATAGGGCGTGGGTCGGCACCGAGAAGGGCTCGCTGGACAGAGGCATTTTCTACCCAAACCCGTTGCTGGCTTTTCTCCACTTGCGCCGACTTGCGCACCTCAGGCGCCACGATGGACAAGGGAGCAAAAAACCGCTCCCCCTCTTCTATTGAAACCCAACGCCCCGGTTCCACGCAGTAGACCTTGACTTTCATTGCTGTTTTGGGTGGCACCAAGGTGTCGTGAGCGACGATGCGGTCTTGCTTTCCACCGAGGATGACTTCTCCCCCTAACAGCAACAAGGGTTTATCCGCCTTGTTTTCCACCAGCACATAAGGCACGCTGGCACCCTCTGGCAACTCGCGGACAACGACCAAGCCTTTCTCTTGGGCTTCCTTCAGCGTCAAGTAATCGCTTTCTGGAACATCCCCAACGAGACGGACGGGGAAAATGGCAAGGTTTTGGTGGACGATAGGGCGACCGACTTGGAAACAGGGCGTTGACGCGGGGCGACGCTGTTGCGCCATAACGGTGACAAGGCAGGTCACCATCAGGGCAATCGCTACCAGTGTCCAAAGGCGCATCGCTTTTCACCTCCCGAACACTTCGCCGCTTAACTCCTTAGTTGCCTTGACCGCCAGTTTAGACGGATAAGGGGAGAGAATTGTTCCAACCACTTGGGGGAACCCGCCTTGAATCAAAGCCGAACCGAGGGACGCGCGTTAGTCGTCATCGTCGTCCCAATCGCCCCACCATCGGCGGCGATGCTTTCGTTTAGGATGCGCACTAAAGCGACCGATGAGGTGCCCCACTAAGGCGGCTAACCCCACCAACAACCCAACGCCCGCGACAGGGGAAAGGAACAAAAGCACTAACCCTGCAATGCCTAACGCCAAGCCCACCGCTATCAGCACCGTGATGACAACGCTGAAAGTGAAAGCCAAAGTGCCTGCGACCAAAAGGAGGACAGGCAAGGCGATGATGCCACCGATCGCCCATCCCCAGAACTTTCCCCATTTGTTTTGCCTTTCGGCTTTGGGGTGTTTTGGGGAGCGCTTTTGGGCGTGAAACTCCTCTAAAGCCCGCTCCAGAAATTCGGGGCGGATGCCGGCTGCCGAAGCGCCCGCGCGCAGCGCGTCAGGGCGGATGCGGTCTTGCCCTTCCTTTTCCGCCTCCGCTTGCAGTTCCGCTGCCCGACGGAGGATTTCGCGGACTTCTTCTCGGCTGTAGCCTTCCTGCGCCAGTTTCGCAGCCTGCCGAAACAAAGTGCCCCAAGTCATTGGTGACAACCTCCCAACCAATTATGAGCCTCCAAAGGGCTTGGAGGATAGGTCTTCACAGCAACCCTTGGGCTGCCAGGGCGTAGCGCAGTTCTTGGGCTCGCTTGGCTAACTCTTCCCGCGCCATTTCCCGATATGGCGGAACCAACAACCGTTGGTCGGTGCATTCCAGCGCCGCCAGTGTCTCCATGTAGGCAATCATCTGCTCGTTGCGGGAAGGGACATAAGTCGTTGCCGCCCGCATCATGTGGTCAAAAGTGATGACAGGGGCGTTATCTTCCAAAGCAAACCAACGGGCTTGGGTGAGCAACGCATTCAATTCCGCAGGTGAATAGCCACGCACGCGTTCAACGATGGGGGCAAAGTCAAAGTCTTCCAGTGCGAACCCTCGTTTTTTAGCGCTGATGCGCAACACCGCTTCTGGGTCTTCGGCAGCGAAGAAGAGTGGGATTTTGATGTCGCCGGCACGATCGGGACGCTTGATGGCTTCGTCCACCAAGTCAGGTCGGTTCGTTGCCCAAACGGTGAGCATGAGCCCCCGCAAGGAAGTGTCTGCCATGAAAGTAGCAAACTTTGCCCACAACCGTTGGGAAACCCCGCTATCGCCCAGTTCCCCGCGGCGACCGTAGGCTTGGTCAATCTCGTCGTAAAAGACGATGACGGGCACCATGGAGCGCAAGAGGGCGATGACTTTGTCGGCGTTGCGTTCGGAAGCCCCCACCCACATCTCGCGGACATTGCCCACCTCCACCAAAGGCAGCCCCACTTCCTTCGCAAACGCCTTGACAATATAGGTTTTGCCTGTGCCGGGCGGACCGACGAAGCCAATCCCCATAGGAGCATCCTGTCGGTTGCCACTTCGCAGGATGAACGCTACAAGGCGCAACAATCGCTTGACAGGTTCTAACCCAGCCACCATGTCCAAACCATACTCGGGTTCGTGGATTTTGATGAGCCCACCATACTCTTCCCGAAAGATTTCCTCTTTGCGCTGGCGGATATGAGCAGTTGTCAAGGGTTCCCCACGCTTGCGAGCCTCCATGATGATGGCGCGCAAGTAGGCTAAGGTCAGACCAGCGGTGAGGTGAGCGAATTGCTCTACCGTTAAATCCCTCAAGGGCACTTTCGCCTCTTGCAACTCCCCTCGCAAAAACGCCAGTCGTTCTTCGTAAGTTGGGTAAGGCAGTTCCGTCACATCCAAATGGGGCGTCCCCGTGCGCAATCGGGGGTTGACATCGCAGAGGTTTTCCGTGAGCCAGAAGACAAAGTTGTCGCGGCTACGAAGGCGAGGGTTTTCTGCCCAACTCCGCAGCAGCGCCAAGTTCCGCCGATCGTCCATGCTCAAAAATGCCAACTCCTGATTGGGCGCTAAGGCTTCCACATCCTCTATTATGAGGGCGACCTTGTCGCGGCTCTCCAGCAACTTTTGAAGAAGGGGCAAAGCGAAACTGGGGTTTTTGAACAGGTCTTGAACCTGCGGAGGCAGGGTGCCGTTCCGCACCGCTGCTGCTAACGCGGAATCCCCTGACAAACTGAAATGCACCGTCAAAAACTGACAAAACTCACGCTCCATCGTTGGCTCTGCGAAGGTAACGCCCGTGCGGATGGAGTAAAAGAGCACCAGTTGCTTGCCACCCGTGAACGCATGGACGAGAAACTGTGGCAAGGGGAGAAACTTTTGCCCAAAAGGTTGTAAGTCACGGATGTTGCCGTGCAAGCAGAAAACACTGGCAACTCCGCCTTCATAACGCGACCGCACTTGCTGCGCCCAGTGGGGCAAAGGTGTCATGCCTCGTTCTACCTCCCCATCTGGGAGTTGCTGGCACTTCTCTCGCAATTGTTTCCCTTGCCCGAAACAATCATGGCATGAGCAGCCATAGGGCGAAAGGGAGGGCTTAACAAGCCCACCGTTGACAGGTAAGGACTACGGCGTAAAACTTACAACTGCCTACGGAATTCGGAAAATCTCTGGAACTGCCCAACGAGGAGGTGCGTGACGATGGAGACGATAGCGACCACTACTGTGGAGGCGTTGTTGGCACAGGAGAGGGTCATCATGCCCCCTGAGGAGTTTCGTTCCCGTGCTGTCATCCGAGACCCAGCGATTTACCAGGAGGCGAGCCGCGACTTTGAAGCCTTCTGGGCAAGGATAGCGGAAGAGTTCGTGGACTGGTTCCGCAAGTGGGACAAAGTTTTGGAGTGGACGCCTCCCCAACCAAGCACTTCCCCACCTTGGTTCAAGTGGTTCATTGGCGGGAAACTGAATGTTTGCTACAACTGCGTTGACCGCCACGCTTTCTCTTGGCGTCGGACAAAAGCGGCGATCATCTGGGAGGGCGAACCCGGCGACGAACGGGTGCTCACCTACCAAGACCTGCACCGAGAGGTTCAAAAGTTCGCCAATGTCCTCAAAGCATTGGGCGTCCGAAAAGGTGACCGTGTGACCATTTACCTGCCGATGATTCCTGAGTTGCCCATTGCTATGTTGGCGTGCGCCCGCATTGGGGCAATCCACAGCGTCGTCTTTGGCGGTTTCTCTGCCGAGGCGCTTCAGGAGCGCATCAACGACTCGCAGAGCAAAATCCTCATCACCGCCGACGGTGGATGGCGGCGCGGGAACATCGTCCCCCTCAAGCGCAATGCCGATGAAGCGTTGGAGCATTGCCCCACCATTGAACGGGTCATCGTTGTCCACCGAGGGGTCATGGATGCCACCCATGTGCCGATGAAACCTGGGCGAGACCTTTGGTGGCACCGGCTGATGGAGGAAGCCCCTCTCACCTGCCCTTGTGAGGAAATGGATAGCGAAGACCCCCTCTACATCCTTTACACCAGCGGCACCACAGGGAAACCGAAGGGACAACTGCATGTTCATGGGGGCTACTTGGTCGGTGTCGCCGTGACCACCAAGTGGGTCTTTGATGTGCGGGACGAAGACATTTACTGGTGCACTGCCGATATCGGCTGGGTGACAGGACACAGTTACATCGTTTACGGACCCCTTTGCATTGGCGCCACCTCGGTCATGTATGAAGGCGCGCCCGATTACCCTGACCGCGACCGCTGGTGGGCGCTGATTGAGAAGTATCGCATCAACATCCTCTACACGGCGCCGACAGCCATCCGCACTTTTATGAAGTGGGGTGAAGAGTATCCGCGCCGCCATGATTTGTCGTCGCTGCGGTTACTTGGCACCGTTGGCGAGCCAATCAACCCTGAAGCGTGGTTATGGTATTGGGAACACATCGGCGGCAAGCGCTGTCCCATTGTGGACACTTGGTGGCAAACGGAAACGGGCATGCACATGATCACACCCTTGCCGGGGATTACGCCCCTCAAGCCCGGCTCGGCAACCCATCCCTTCCCTGGTGTCTTCGCGGAGGTCGTAGATGAGCAAGGCAACCCTTGCCCTCCTGGCGTTCCCGGCTACTTGGTGTTGGAGAAGCCTTGGCCTGCGATGTCCCGCACTATTTGGGGTGACCCCGAGCGGTATGTGCAAACCTACTGGACCCGCTTCCCCGGTCGCTACTTCACGGGCGACGGTTGTGTCAAGGATAAGGATGGCTACTTCTGGCTCTTGGGACGGGTGGACGATGTCATCAATGTGGCAGGGCACCGCCTCAGCACCATGGAACTGGAGAGCGTCTTGGTGGAGCACCCCGCCGTTGCCGAAGCCGCTGTGATCGGCAAATCCGACGAGGTTAAAGGGCAAGTCCCCGTCGCCTTTGTTGTCTTGCGAGAGGGAACAAAGGGAGACGAGAGGTTGGCGCAGGAACTGAAGGAGTATGTGGCGAAGCGCATCGGTCCTATTGCTCGCCCCGATCGCATCTTCTTCACTGCCGATGTGCCCAAAACCCGCTCAGGCAAAATCATGCGCCGCCTGCTGAGGGACATCGCGGAAGGGCGCGTGTTAGGCGACACTACCACTTTGGCGGACCCAGGCGTCGTCCAACAATTGAAGCAGATGTATGAAGAGCGCTACGGCGACTAATCGGCTCGCTCGCTACCCGCAGGAGAGATTGGACAAACTCGCCCTTTATGGCACCGCTTTCTGGCGGTGCCGTTTTCTTTTTGCGGTTTGTTCCTGCCAGACAGGGCGCTTCACACTTTAAAACCAGCGCGGAAAATTTCTCGCTAAGTGTCTGCTTCACAACTGACCAAACCCGAGAGGGAACTGCCATGCGTTGGGCAATTGTGGCGGATGACTTGACAGGAGCAGCGGATGCGGCTGTGGCGTTTGCGGACAGGGGATGGGACACAACGGTCTGGCTTCAACCGCCAACAGCGTTCCCTGACAACGCGTGCACCGCCATAGATGCCGATGCGCGCTGGCGCTCTGTGAAACTTGCATCGCACCGCATCGCTCAACAAGGACGAATGCTCAAAAGTGCGGATTGGTTCCTGCTCAAGATTGACAGCACCCTGCGCGGGTTCGTGGGAGCGATGGTGGAAGCCGCGTGGCACTCAACGCAACGGCGGTGGGCATTGATTGCCCCTGCAGTCCCTCAACAAGGACGGATTGTGCAAGACGGCAAAGCGTTCGTTCGGGGAAAACCGCTTGCCGAAACACCCCTTGCTACCGAACCACCTGCGCCCATCACTTCCTCCTGCGTTGGGGAACGGCTGATAGCAACGGGATTGTCATCCGAACGCGTGATGGTTGTGCCCCTTCCGATCGTGCGCCATCCCAAAGCACTTCTGCAGGCAATGCAGCAGGCAGTGGAAGAGCGGAAGGCGTTAGTTTGCGACGCCGTTACGGATGCTGACTTGAGGCGAGTGGTGAGGGTTGCAACTCAGTTACCCCATCGTCCTTTGTTCGTCGGCGCTTCAGGGTTAGCCCATGCCATTGCTGCTTTCAGCGCTGAAAAGCGCTCAAAACCGTCTCTGCCTTTACCGTTCCCCCACAAATGTCAAGTGCTGGTTTTGGTTGGCAGTCAGCAACCGACAGCGCAACAGCAACTCGCTTGCTTAGCCGCAAAGGGTGTTGCGGTGCGATCGTTGGAGGAGAACCTTTGCGCGTTTGATGACAGTTCCGTCATTGCCCTTTGGTGGGCTACCTCCGAAAGACATCCGTCTCTTCCGCACGCCAAACGCTTCCTTCAACAATGGGCGCAAAATTGGCTTGCAAATGCACCTTTCCAAGCCCTCGTTTTGGTGGGAGGCTTCACAGCACGGGCAGTGTTGGAGGCATTAGGCATCGTCTGTTGGCAGTTATGGGGTTCGGTGGTTGCTGGTGTGCCTTTCGGCGTTGCGACAAATTGTCAAGGACAAAAGTGGTTCGTTGCCACCAAAGCGGGTGGTTTCGGAACCCGCCAAACTTTGTGGCGAGTTGTCCGACGCTTGTGCAAGATGCTTTCGGTTGATTGAGAGTGTGAAGCAAGGTGACCACTCATGCGCCAGTGGGTGAAATTGAAGCCAGGCAAGGAGAAAAAGGTGCGCCACTTCTACCCGTCCGTTTACCGCGAGGAAGTGAGCGAAGTTGCTCCATCGGTGAACGACGGCGACTTAGTGGCGGTGTTGGACACAAAGGGGAAATGGTTAGCATGGGGCACTTACTCTTCTAAGTCCCACATCGCCATCCGCGTTCTTTCCACGACGGACGAAAGGATTGACACCGAGTTCTTTGTCCGTCGTTTCCAACAAGCAGCCGCGTTGCGGCAGCATCTCATTTCCGTCACAAACGCTTATCGGGTGGTCTACGGCGAAGCGGATTTTTTGCCAGGGCTTATCGTGGACAAATACGCTGACACGGTCGTGGTGCAAGTTCGGACGAGGGGCATGGAACGGTTGCGTCCGTTGTGGTTTGACGCCTTGCTCGCTGTTCTGCAACCCCAAAGCGTTTACGAGCGCAGCGACATGGAAGGGCGCCGAGAAGAAGGATTGGTGCCTGTCAAGGGCACGCTTTACGGTGAAGTGCCAGAGCGCATTGAAATCAATGAACACGGGCTGCGGTTTTTCGTGGATGTTCGGCAAGGGTTGAAAACGGGTTTTTTCCTTGACCAACGCGACAACCGCAAGCGGATGCAGGAGATGGTGCAGCCGGGAGAGCGGTTTTTGGACCTGTTCGCTTACACGGGGGCTTTCAGCCTTTACGCGGCTGCTAAAGGGGCGGAGTGCATTGCTATAGAGCAGCAGCCACACTTCGTCGCATTAGGGCAAGAGCAGGCTCGGCTCAATGGGTTGGAAGTGATGTTTCGCTGCGGGAATGTGTTTGAAGAGTTGCCCAAACTGGTGCAGGAAAAGCAAACCTTTGATGTCGTCGTGATTGATCCCCCTGCCATCGCCAAGCGGGAAGCCCAATTGCCCAGTTTGCGCAAAGCAATTTATCGGGTCGTCCGCGACACTTTACCGTTGCTCCGTCCTGGTGGGCGAATGCTGGTTTGCGCTTGCGTTTACCACATGGACTGGTCGGATTTGTGGGAGTCGGTGCGGTTTGCTGCTTCGGACTTGCAGGTGCCCTTGAGGGTGCTGGCGCAGTGGACGCAAGGGAGCGATCACCCTATTCGGCTGCACATCCCTGAGACACAATACCTGCGCTGTCTGCTTTTGCAGCGGGATTGACAATGCACTCCGCATCGTCCACGCGCAATAAACTTCTCGGGCAACGGTTGTTTTGAGAAGAGCAAGGGCGCAGAGCGTGGGACGAAATTTGGAAGGGTTCGCCTTACGAACCGAAAAGCGAAATCGGCGCATCGGGAGATGCGCCCTCCAACGATCGTCGTTTTTCGCCTGCTCAAGCAGGCGCTCACGAAGGCGTCAGCAACCACTTGAAATGGGGCGCGGGACGGAGGACGCGGGACGGAAAAAAACGCTGTGCTCCATGCTACGGGCTTTAGCCCGTAGTTGGTGACCCTGACAATGAGCACCGATTTCAATCGGCGAACGAATTGGAGGGGCGTCTCCTGACGCACCGCAAAAAGCGGCACATTGGGAGACAAGCCATCCAAGCGGCTTTTGGTTAACATCCACTGCAACATCGGAGGTGAAAAGGAATGGTGGAACTTTCCGTGCGCACCAGTAGGCGGGAAGAGTTGGTGGACATCACGGAGCAAGTCCAAAGTGTTGTGACCCGTTCTGGTGTTCAAAACGGTGTCTGCTGGGTTTTCGTGCCCCACACAACCGCTGCAGTGACCATTAACGAAAACGCTGACCCTTCGGTGAAGGTGGACATTTTGGAACAGTTGCGGCGGTTGGTGCCTTCGGACTTGCGTTACCACCACACGGAGGGCAACGCTGACGCCCACATCAAAGCGGTTTTGGTGGGTAACAGTGTTGCTGTGCCTGTGGTGAACGGGCGACTTCGGTTGGGCACTTGGCAAGGCATCTTCTTCTGCGAGTTTGACGGTCCCCGCTCCCGCCGCGTCTGGGTAGAAGTCACCGAAGGGCGAACAACACCGTGAGCAAGCCAAACTGTGGCACAATAGGGGCAGCAAAACTTTGGCAAAACCAAGGGCAACAGTTGCGTCGGTTTTGCTTTTGACTGCGAAAGGAGATGAGCGCTATGACGGCAGTTCCCTTGACGGAGAAAGAGCAACAGGCGATGGCGGAAGTGGCGCAACTGGTGAAGGAGGGCAAACTGGCGGAGGCGGTGCAAAAAGTGTGCGAAACCTTCCACGATGAACAAGGACTGTCACTCGCTATTCGCGAGGTCGTTGCTATCGCGGTTCGGAATGGGTTGAATTTGGGTGAAGCCTTTGAAAGGGTGGGGCGGGCAGTCCAACAGGTTAACGATGAACAAAAGCGTCAGGTGCTTGTGGGTGCCTTGGAGAGGCATCGTCAGAAAATTGAAGAGTTCAAAGAAGCGCTTCGTCGCGTTGCGGGGATTTGGGCAGACCATCCTGAGTTTGAAGAGGTAGGGGGCGATGTCAGGGAATGGCGGAAGCGAGCATGGGGAATCACCGACGAGTAGCAGGGCTGCCGTTGCTGGACTCGGACTTAGTGATCTGGGCGCTGCGAGGCGATGAGCCAATTGTGCGATTTGTTCGGGGGCTGCAGGCGGAGTATGGCTCCTTCGTCGTCTCGGTCATCACCGTTTACGAGGTTCTGCAGGGATTGCGTTCTGGCGAAGAGGAGCGTGTTAGGGAATGGATAAACAGCGCCATCCGCCTTCCCGTGAGCGAGGAAATTGCGGAGAAAGCGGCGGAGTATTTTCGCACCTTCAAAGCGCAGGGGCGAACCTTGAACATGCCTGACTTGCTCATTGCTGCTACTGCTTTCTGCCACGACTTAGTTTTGGTCACCTACAACCGCAAAGACTTTCCGATGGCGGACATCTGCTTCTGGGAAGAATTGCCTCCCCCACCTTCAGGCAAGCCCCGCCGAAGCCTCTAAAGCGGTTCGCTCTTTACTGCGAATGTTGTTGGTGGACGCTATTACCAACCCGTGCTACGGGCTTCAGCCCGTAGTCGGTGACGCTTTTCATGAGCGCCGATTTCAATCGGCGAGAATTTGCCGTGCCTTACGGCGATCCTACGCCAGAAAACGATTGTTGAGTAGTGGCGTCAATCACGACTTGGTAACACCACCCCTTGCGGGCGACGGGAGAGTTCGCCTGCTAAAGCAGGTGCTCATGACAGCGTCAGCGACCACTGGCTAAAACCAGTGGCATGGATGGTGAAGCACCAACAACCTTTGCATTAAGAGCAAAGCGGTTTTGGTGGGTAACAGTGTTGCTGTGCCTGTGGTGAACGGGCGACTTCGGTTGGGCACTTGGCAAGGCATCTTCTTCTGCGAGTTTGACGGTCCCCGCTCCCGCCGCGTCTGGGTAGAAGTCACCGAAGGGCGAACAACACCGTGAGCAAGCCAAACTGTGGCACAATAGGGGCAGCAAAACTTTGGCAAAACCAAGGGCAACAGTTGCGTCGGTTTTGCTTTTGACTGCGAAAGGAGATGAGCGCTATGACGGCAGTTCCCTTGACGGAGAAAGAGCAACAGGCGATGGCGGAAGTGGCGCAACTGGTGAAGGAGGGCAAACTGGCGGAGGCGGTGCAAAAAGTGTGCGAAACCTTCCACGATGAACAAGGACTGTCACTCGCTATTCGCGAGGTCGTTGCTATCGCGGTTCGGAATGGGTTGAATTTGGGTGAAGCCTTTGAAAGGGTGGGGCGGGCAGTCCAACAGGTTAACGATGAACAAAAGCGTCAGGTGCTTGTGGGTGCCTTGGAGAGGCATCGTCAGAAAATTGAAGAGTTCAAAGAAGCGCTTCGTCGCGTTGCGGGGATTTGGGCAGACCATCCTGAGTTTGAAGAGGTAGGGGGCGATGTCAGGGAATGGCGGAAGCGAGCATGGGGAATCACCGACGAGTAGCAGGGCTGCCGTTGCTGGACTCGGACTTAGTGATCTGGGCGCTGCGAGGCGATGAGCCAATTGTGCGATTTGTTCGGGGGCTGCAGGCGGAGTATGGCTCCTTCGTCGTCTCGGTCATCACCGTTTACGAGGTTCTGCAGGGATTGCGTTCTGGCGAAGAGGAGCGTGTTAGGGAATGGATAAACAGCGCCATCCGCCTTCCCGTGAGCGAGGAAATTGCGGAGAAAGCGGCGGAGTATTTTCGCACCTTCAAAGCGCAGGGGCGAACCTTGAACATGCCTGACTTGCTCATTGCTGCTACTGCTTTCTGCCACGACTTAGTTTTGGTCACCTACAACCGCAAAGACTTTCCGATGGCGGACATCTGCTTCTGGGAAGAATTGCCTCCCCCACCCTTTGGAAAGCCACGACGAAGCCGTTAGGATGGCTGGGTAGAACCCTGCTGCAATACTTTGCATCACCTGCTTCCCATTGTGCCAAAATGCAAGGGGAAACCTGAGCGAAATTTTTGCGCAAAGGAGGCGGTTGTTGTGGCAACGATTTACTACGATGCGGATGTGAGTTTGGAGCCGTTGCAAGGCAAGACGGTGGCAGTGCTGGGGTATGGTAGTCAAGGGCACGCCCACGCCCAAAACTTGCGGGACAGTGGCATTGCCGTTTTGGTCGGGTTACGCAAAGGCAGCAAAAGTTGGGAGCGAGTGAAGAACGACGGGTTGGAACCTGTGACGATTGAAGAAGCGGTGCAGAAAGCGGACTTGTTGGCGTTTATGACCCCCGATACCGAGATGCCCGCTATGTATCGTGAAAGCGTCGCTCCCTACTTGCGCGAGGGACAAGCGCTCCTGTTCGCTCATGGCTTCAACATCCACTATCGCCAGATTGTCCCGCCGCCGACAGTGGATGTGGTCATGGTCGCTCCCAAAGGTCCTGGCAACTTGGTGCGGCAAATGTTTGTGGAAGGGAAAGGTGTTCCTTCCCTTGTTGCCGTTCACCAAGACTACACGGGCAACGCCAAGCAAATTGCCCTCGCTTATGCCAAAGCGCTGGGAGCAACGAGAGCGGG
>FWWM01002593.1_pt1 | contig 48070 bp, 40 predicted proteins | sample 2228351 | NCBI WGS metagenome assembly FWWM01 (sample SAMEA103939774, study PRJEB20133) | metagenome | reverse complement strand
AGCCAGAATGTGCTTTACTCAATGATATTAATCCTCACATCATAAGACTATACCAGATGATTTATGATGGGAAACTTTTACCAGAAGAAGTGAGAGCTTATTTGATAGCAGAAGGAAAACAATTGCTATCAAAGGGAGAAGATTATTACTATCTAGTCAGGGAACGTTTTAACAAAACAGGTGACCCCTTGGATTTCATCTTTCTCAATAGGTCATGCTTTAACGGTGTAATGCGCTTCAATAGTAGGGGGGAATTCAATGTTCCATTTTGTCGTAAGCCAGATCGCTTTCGTCAAGCCTATGTAACTAAGATTGTTAATCAAATTTCTCAAATACGGAGAATAATGCAAAGTAAAGAGTGGGAATTCCGCATTGGAGATTGGCGGGAAGTTCTTAGAAATGTGGAGACGGATGATTTTGTTTATCTTGACCCGCCGTATATTGGGAGACACACAGATTACTACCAGCAATGGTCTGAAGAAGATGCAGCAGACTTGGCAAGAGTTGCCCAGAGCTTGCCTTGTGGTTTTGCGTTATCTATGTGGAAAGCAAACAAATATCGCCTAAATCAGCACATTGCCCGTTATTGGGATGGATTAGTGGAAAGAACTTTCACCCATTTTTATCATGTGGGTTCTACGGAAAACTTAAGAAACTCGATGGAAGAAGCCTTGTTGATAAAACCAGGCTATGAGACACCTCTTATTGAGACTACAAAATCCGTCAAACCCCTTCAGTTGGCATTTGCCTTGCGTGAACAGGCAGGCTAACCCACGCTTCCACCTGACGCCGCTCCGCTGCGCTGCGCGGCGCAGGTGAAGCGCAGCCTGTTGGGCGGCATGGCCCCGCAAGAGGTGACGATGAGTGACAAGTATAAAATAAAGGACGAATGGGGACGCACGATAGGATATGCGGAAAGAAAACTCACTCCCTACGAACAAGGGCAGCGAGTGGGAGAGCAAGCAGCTGGCTGTTTGATTCTAACATTGTTGCTATATCGCCTGCTATATCCCCTAGTGAAAAACTTTTGCAAGTACATACTCGCTCCTGTTTTTGCTGTTGTTTTCATCGTTAGTTTGCCCATTATGATGGCGGGGTTAGGTATCCTCATCGCTAGTCTCCCAGCGGTAGGACCTCTTTTGGGCATAGCATTTGCTTTCACAATGCTATACTTTGTCATTGTATCGTTAGCTGCTCCAATACTAAACAGCAAACTACAAACGCAGGAAGAAGTAAAATTCCTTTTCCAAACGTACAAGCGATCGGGAGAATGGAAGCCGATCAAACTTAAGGAAGCGCTTGTGCTAGTATGGGTATTTCTCCTTTTCCTTGGGGGAGCAATTGGTTCCTCATACGGCACAATCGCGAAATTAACGGGCAAACCTCTTATTGACGAAGAAAGCGCTCTATGGATTTTTGTATTTCTGTCTCCTTTTGTAGCCATAAGCGTGATTAGCACTTTAGTGCAAAGAAAGAAAAGGAAAACGATGAGGCAATGATGCCGCCCAACAACTCGCTCCAGCCGACGCCGCCTTCGGCGGCGTGGCTAAGCTCGGTGCCGTTAGGCGCACTATGTACGCCATCTGTCAGGAGGTATCAAATGTGTGACTGTTCGATTTTGCCAAGTCGTTGGTGGCCTGAACAAGGTAGCGATGCAGAATCCGAGCGGCGGAATTGGAGACACCTAATAAGAGGGGCTTTTGGCTGGGCTGATCTCTGGCAGTGTCGTGACTGTCGACAGTATTGGGAGGCATATATAACTTGTGGTACCCCAGGGTCGGATTGCCTAGCAAAATGGTATGGGAGCCAAGAAGAGTGGTCTACTAAAACCCAGACTGATTATGACAGATATATCAGAGAGGAACGCTTAGAGAAAAAGGCACAACAAATCAAGCGAGAGATGGAGAGAGAAGGATACAGTGATATTGGTTACTTTGCATTATATAGTCCTTGGGATGATCTTGTACCATGGAAAGCCATAATAGCTGGCAAGAAAAGGGGGCTATTCAGTGGGGGAGAGGAAAAGCAAATAGTACTAATACTTGCACGTAATGGAGATATCTGTCCCATTGATGATGCTCAGCTAGCAATTCAGCTTGCAATTGGACACACGATTGCACGTCGCATCTGGTAAGAGCAAACCGCAAGAGCTTCGTCATAATTGTAAAGAAATAGGTTGGTTTCTCGAATGAGGAGGCAAGTGATGCTACTTTGGAATTTACTCAGTATTCTGCCTTTTACGGGAGGCATTCTTTGCCTAGTTTTTGCCTGAAACCTACTTCAGAGCGGAGAGATTTTTGGGGCGGTTGCTTTGGCTCTTTTCGGTATATGGTCTGTGTGGGGTGGACTCATAGGTATGACTAGGAAAAAATGGCCTCATTCAACCATTCCTCCGGAGGCACGAACAATGAGGACACTAACGATCAGAGAACGCCAAGAGCTCTTTGAGTTAGAAATTGCGCGATATGTGCGAGCAGGCTGGCGCGTTGTTAAACGATCTAAGCCTGCTTTCGACATAGAACAGATGTTTTGCCTGCACTTTAACAACTGAGCCACAAGGAGTATACTCTGCCTCAGATACTACCTATGGAAGGAGGCAGAGTCATGAATACAACCCAGGCCGAACAAATGGGGCAGGCTATCACGGCCCTCCAACCCCGCCAGATGGGAGCGCTTCCTCTGATCTATCCCATCCTGACTGCTCTGGAAGTGTCCCAGACGACCAATGCATTGGTGCCCAGCCAGGCAGATGTAGATATGGGACAGGTGGTGATGCTCCTGACTCTCAACCGTCTGCTGGCCCCTCAGCCACTCTATCAGGTAGCTGACTGGTTTGGCGAGACCGTTCTTCCCGAGGTGCTGGGAGTGGCGCAGGAGAAGGTGTATGACAACCGTCTTGGTCGCGCGCTCGACCGCCTCTATCCCCACCTGGGGGAGCTATGGGCGCGACTGGTCAGTCGGGCGATCGAGGTGTACGACCTGGACCTGAATGTACTGCACTGGGACATCACCTCCATCTACTTTGAGGGCGCCTACACCGACAGCGAACTGGTAACCTACGGCTACAGCCGGGATCGCCGTCCGGACACCAAACAGATCAATCTGCAGGTAGATGTCACGCACGACGGCCATGTGCCGGTGCTGTACGAGACATTGGCCGGTAACACGGCCGACATCACCCGTCCCTTGCCCCACCTGCGGGCCTTGCTGCGCTTCCTGGCGCGTTCTGAGCTGGCTGAACGTCACCTGCGGCCCATTCTGGTCAGCGACTGCAAGATGATCACGCCGGAGGCCGTGCTGGCCTGTCACCGCCATGGTTTGTTCTACCTGGGGCCGTTGTCCAACGGCGTGGCGACCGAGCGGGTGCTCGCTGGTGTCTCGGCCGAGGAACTGGCGGCGCATCCCTTATCCTATCGTCCACGACGAGTGAAGGCGGACGATCCCAAGTTTGTGCCGTATCAAGGGGTATGGCGTCCCTTCACCTTCGAGTACGCGGGAAAGCAGGTCACCGACCGCGCCTTGGTTGTGTGGAGCGCGGGCAAGCAGCGCCTGGACGAGCAGAAACGCCGCACCTATCTCAAGCGTCTGCTGAACAGCCTGGCCAACATCCAGAAGAAGCTCAACACCCGCCGCTACAAGAAGCGGGCCTACGTGGAGCAACGTCTGGCAGCCATCCAGCAGGGCAATCCGGCCAAGGGGCTGGTCGACGTGCAGCTGAGCGGTGAAGACGGGGCCCTGGCCCTGACATTTCGCATCAACCGGCAAAAGCTGAGCGAAGCCCAGGCTCTCGATGGACGCTATGCCCTGGCGACAAATGCCTCTCACCTGAACGCCAATGAAGCGCAGAGCCTGTTCAAGGGCCAGGACGGAGTCGAAAAGCGCTTTCGTGCCGTCAAAGGGCCTCTGTTGGTACATCCTCTCTTCGTCCGTACCGACCGCCGGATTGAAGGGTTGGTTTTCATCACCCTCTTGGCCTTGCTTGTGCGGGCCATCCTGGAGCGGTTGTGTCGCCAGCAGGGCTTGTCCTTCACCGCCGACCGGCTGTTCCAAAAGTTCGCTACCTTGCAGGCCGTGGACTTGAGCTGGGCTGATGGGAGTCGACAGCGCCGGGCTTCGGAGATGACCGCTTTCCAGAGCGAGGTGTTGACCGCCTTGGGCTGGCCGGGGCCGGAGACATATGCCCGTCTGTACTCTTCGGGCTGAGCCTCTGGGCAAAGCCCCTCTTGCGCTGATGCCCGCCCGAGACGGCTCGCCACCCCACCTGGGAAGCCTCGGTCTGGAGGTAACGCCGTGCGTTACTGGTAGGCGAAGGGCCCAGGCGGAACAGGTGGGTTCTCTCCGGCGAACCCGATCGGGATGCCAGCAGTCCCATCCACACCTCCGACGAGCAACCCGAGGCTGTGCCTTGGGCGTCGCCGGTGAGGATGCCTGACTTGCCTGGCGTCAGCCGGTATCCATATCGACCGTTCTAGCCCGGGCTTGTGGCTCGATTGTCAAGGTGCAATCGCTCCCGGTTCGGAGCTTTGTATGGGGCTGCCCCATACCGGAGTGAAGTGTCGAAAACAGGCTTAGGGATACAAGGGACAGGTGGACAACCCACGACCGGCGAGAGGATTTCGCCTTGATGGCACATTGCCCTGGCCTCGCCCATCTCTTGCGGATCGGGGCGGGTTGTAGTACAATACAGGACGGATGGGCCGGGGGACAAGGCCGGCCGTCGCTTGGGCTTGTGGCGAGTTCCCCTCGCCGGAAAACCGATCTAAACAGGAGGATTGCGCATGAAGGTCATCTGCTTGCAGGAAAACCTGCGCCGGGGGCTTGCCCTGGTCTCTCACGCGGTTGCCACGCGGAGCACCATGCCCGCGCTAACCTCTGTGCTGTTTGAGACCGACCGGGGCCGGCTAAAACTCTCGGCCACCGACCTTTCTCTGGGAATCACCTGCTGGATCGGCGGCCGCATCGAGCAGGACGGAGCGGTGGCCGTGCCGGCCCGGCTGATTAACGACTTTGTCACGCAACTGCCGAACGAGCCGGTGGAAATGGAACTGGAGCCCCGTACCCGCACGTTGCACCTGCAGTGCCTCCGTTACGAGGCCGACATCAAGGGGCTGGACCCGCTCGAGTTCCCCACCGTCCCCACGATGGAGGGGGATACCCCCCTGGCCGTTGCCGAGGCGGCGGCCTTTCGGGAAGCGATTGGTCAGGTCGTCTTTGCCGCATCCTCGGAGGAGAGCCGGCCGGCCATGACCGGCGTCTACACCCTGCTCCGGGGAGACCGGGCAACCCTGGTTGCCGCCGACGGCTTTCGCTTGGCCCTGCGCACCCTCACCCTGCCCCAGAAGGTCGAAAAGGAGGCCGCCGTGATCGTGCCGGCCAAGGCGATGGCCGAACTGGCCCGGATCCTTTCCGACCAGGAGGAGCCGGTCCAGATCGTCTTTACCCCCAACCTCAACCAGATCCTCTTCCACACCGACCAGATTGACCTGGTCTCCAGCCTGGTCGAGGCCCGCTATCCCGATTATGAGGCGATTATCCCCCGCTCCTTCGAGACCCGGTTGACCCTCTCCACCGCCGAGTTCCTCAAGGCGGTGCGCATTGCCTCCTTCTTTGCCCGGGACGGGGCCAACATCGTCCGGTTGGAGATCGTCCCCTCTGAGGAAACCACCGGCCGCAAACTGCTCGTCTCGGCCAGCGCCACCGAGGTCGGCAGCAACGTCACCGAACTGGACGCCATGGTGGACGGGCCGGGCGGTCGCATCGCCTTCAACGCTCGCTACCTGCAGGAAGCCCTCTCTGCCCTGGCTTCCCCCGAGGTGGCGATGGAACTGCAGGGCTCTGACCGGCCGGGGGTCCTGCGGCCGGTCGGGCGGGACGACCAGGTCCATGTGATTATGCCGATGCAACTGGAGCGTTGGTAGGACCCCAGGAGATCACCTTGAGGACGATCGAGGACCTGGCCGGCCGCATCCGCGAGAATGTCGCCCGCGTGATTGTCGGCAAAGAGGCCGTGATTGACCTGCTGACGGTCGCTCTGCTTTGTGAGGGGCACATCCTGCTGGAAGATGTCCCCGGGGTGGGCAAAACGACGATGGCCCGCGCCTTTGCCCGCTCCATCGGCTGTCAGTTCCGCCGAATCCAGTTCACCCCCGACCTGTTGCCCTCCGACGTGACCGGGATTAACTTTTTCAACCAAAAAACGAGCGACTTTGAGTTCCGCCCCGGCCCGATCTTTGCCCAGATCGTCCTGGGCGACGAGATCAACCGGGCCACCCCGCGAACCCAATCCGCCATGCTGGAAGCGATGCAGGAACGCACCGTCACGGTGGACGGGGAAACCCGCCCCTTGCCCCGCCCCTTTCTGGTCCTGGCCACCCAAAACCCGATCGAACTGGAGGGCACTTTCCCCCTGCCCGAGGCTCAGTTGGACCGCTTTTTGCTCAAGATCGAGGTGGGCTATCCCTCGCTGGAGCAGGAGGAGGAGATGCTCCTGCGCTACGAGCAGGAGGACCCGCTGCAGGGCCTGGAGGCGGTGGCCACGGCAGAGGAGGTGTGGCAGGCCCACCAGGAGGTGCGGCAGGTGCGGGTGGCCGACCCGGTGCGCAACTATATCGCCCGCCTGGTTCGGGCAACGCGCGAGCATGCGGCGATCGAACTGGGCGCAAGCCCCCGGGGCAGCCTCTTCCTCTACCGCACCGCCCAGGCTCATGCCGCCATCGCCGGCCAGGAGTTTGTCACCCCGGATGATGTCAAGGCGGTCGTCCCCCACGTGCTGACCCACCGGCTGCTCCTGAACCCGGAGGTGCGCCTGCGGGGCAAGACGGCCCGTGACCTCCTGAACGAGATTATCGAGACGGTCCCGGTCCCCGTGGAGGGATGACCCTCGGGAGGCGCAATGTTTTCGCCGGCCTGGATTGACCTGATCCTGCTGGTCCTGGCGATCGGTTTTTTGCTCCGTTCGCCGGTGCTGTTGACGCTGGGCTTTCTCCTGACCCTGACGATCGCGCTGGCCTGGGTCTGGAACCGCAACGTCCTCCGGCGGGTCACCTTTGAACGCACCTTTCCGGGCCACCGCTTCTTCCCCGGCGACGAGACCGCGGTCGAGATCACCATCGCCAACCGCAAACTCCTTCCTCTGGCCTGGTTGCGTTGGGAGGACCGTTTTCCGGCGCAGGCGGACCTGCTGCACGGTCGCCTCGAAACCGAGGGCACGGCCGGCCGCCGCATCCTCTCCCGGGGAACGACGGTGCGCTGGTACCAGCGGGTGCGCTGGCGCTATCCCCTGCGCCTTCCACAGCGCGGGCTCCTGACCTTTGGGCCGGCCACCCTCCGCTCTGGCGACCTCTTTGGCTTTTTCGAACAGGAAGAGCGGCTGGCACAGGTGGACCGGCTCCTGGTCTATCCGCGCCTGGTTCCCCTGGCCGAACTGGGCCTCCCGGCCCGCTACCTCCTGGGCGAGACCCCTGCGCCGCGCCAACTCTTCACCGACCCGGTGCGCACGGTGGGCATCCGCGATTACCGGCCGGGGGACTCGTTCCGGCACATCCACTGGCCGGCTTCGGCCCGCCGTCAGCAGTTGCAGGTCAAGGTCCACGAGCCGGTCGCCACCCTGCAACTGGCCCTCTTTTTGGACCTGGATACCTTTGCCCACTATTGGGAGGGGTTGCGGACGGAGGTGACCGAGTACGCCATCTCGGTGGCCGCCTCGGTGGCCAAGGCGGCGATCGAGGCCGGCTATGCCGTGGGGCTCTATGTGAACGGCGTGGCTGCCGAGTCGGACCAGCCGGTTCGCCTGGCTCCCAGCCGCCACCCCGGTCAGTTGGAGCAGATTCTGGAGGGATTGGCCCGCCTGGTTCCCTTTTCGGTCGTCCCCATGTCCCGCCTGCTGCCCGAACAACTCCCCCGCCTGGCCCTGGGTTCGACGGTGGTCCTGATCAGCAGCCTGGCCCGGCCCGACCTCTTGCCGGTGCTGGTGCGCCTGCGCGACCGGGGACGGCGGATCACCCTCCTCTACATAGGGGACGACCCGCCCCACATCCGGGGCATCCATGTCCATCTGCTCCCCCTGCCTGCGGCCGCCCGCCAGGAGGAGGGGGTTTTGGCCCCGACGCAGATCGTGGAACGCTCCACGGGGGTGAGGTGAGGCTATGCGTGTGGATGGGACCCGCACCGCCGTCGTCCTCAGCACTGCTGCCATGGAGGCGAGCTGGCTCTACGCCCTTCTGGTCGTCCTGACCGTCCGGCCCGACCCGGCGATGGCCGAGCCGGTCCTGGACCCGCTGGCCCTCTTTGGCCTCCTGGCCGGCCCCCTGGCCTACATTGCCCTCCTGGAGTCGCTGGGGCTGCACGGGCGCATCGCCCGCGCCAGCACGGTGTTGCTGGTCGCCCTGGCCGCGGTCGGGGCGGCCCAGGGGGGCTGGACGGGGCAGTATCTCCGCCCTGCCGCCTGGTGGAACTGGTGGGCCGTCCTGAGCGATCTGACCCACCCCCAGTTTGGGCGGGCCTTGTTTGGCCTCCTGGCCGCGCTGCTCCTGTGCCTGCGTGGCCTCTCGCTCTACCGAATGGAACCCGAGACACCGGTGCGTTCCTTCCGGTTGGGTGTGGTGGTGGATTCGTTCGCCATCCTGATCGGCGCCCTTTTCCTTCTGGATATCGAGGCCGTCGGGGGGCGATTGCTGGGGGCAGTGCTCTCGTTCTTTTTCTTCGGTCTGCTGGGAGTGGCTGTGGCCCAACTGCGCCGGAGCCGGGAAAAGGCCGGCCTGCGCTGGTTCCTGGTCTTTGTACCGGTCATTGCTCTGATCCTGATCGGAGGGGTCATCGGCGCGCTGCTCCTTTCCCCCAACGTCGCCGACCTGCTCCTCTCCTTCTGGGAGGGGCTGACCGGTGCGGTTATCTGGCTGGTCACACCGCTGGCGGTGGCCAGTTATGCCCTCTGGCAACTGCTGATGTTCCTCTTCCGCACCCGACCGGTCATAGAGAGCAGACCCTCGGAAACCCCGCTCATCCAGACGATCGCGCCGCTCACTCCAGAGGGGGAAACGGCGGTCACCCCGACGCAACTGCCGGCCGCCTGGCAGTTTGCCATCAGCGGGGTGCTCATCGGGCTGATTGTCGTTGGGGTGCTTTACCTGGTCTGGCGGACCCTTTCCCGGAGGCGCAACGGCGACGATGTGCCGGAGGAGCGCGAGTCGCTCTGGGCATGGGAGGGGGTTTCCCTGGCGTTGCCCGACTGGCTGGCCCGGCTGCGGAGGCCGGCCGACCGGGCCGCCCGGTTGCGCGACCTTTTGGGGCGGCTGGCCGGCCCCCCGACGACGGTGGCCGTTCGTCGGGCCTATATCTACCTGCTCCTGCTGGCGCTGGAAAAAGGGGGGGAACGGCGGGCCGGGCAGACCCCCTGGGAGTACCTTCCCGACCTGCACCGCTGCCTGCCGGAGCATGCCGCCGAGAGTGACGTCCTGACCCGGGCCTACATCCGGGCCCGGTATGACCCGCGGCCGGCCCCGCTCTCCCTGGCCCAACGGGCCGAGGAAGCCTGGCAGAAGGTCGCGCTGCGGGAGCGGCTGCGCGGCAGCCGCACAGAACGCTGATTCTGGAGGTCCTGTTCCTATGGCAAACACCGGAAAGGTCTGGCAAGAGGTTCGTCGTGACCCGATCCTGCTCGCCCTGATCGGCCTGATTCTACTCTCGCTCCTGCCCATGCCCTTCCTGGGCCATCGCCTGCTCGGCCGGCGGCCTGCGGCAACCCCGCCGACGGTGGTGGCCATCCTGCCCACGGCCACGGCTACCCCTACCCCCACTCCCGAGCCCACGGCCCCCCCCACCCCCCCCCTCCCCCCCACCCCCCACCCCCACCGTCCTGTTCGCCCCCCTGAGCGGGTTGGAGGTGGAGCCGGAGTTCCTTTCACGCCCTCCGCTGGTGCTCATGATTCCCTCCGACTCGGAGCAGTACGGCCTTGCCCAGGCCAGCGTTGTCTATGAGGCGATCGCCGAGTACCAGATTCCCCGCTTTCTGGCCATCTTTGAGCAGGTGGAAGCCGAGCAGTTGGGCCCGGTGCGCAGTGCCCGGCCCTACTACGTCGAGTGGTCCTGCCCCTACGGTCCTCTCTATACCCACGCCGGCGGCAGCCCCGCAGCCCTTTCCATGCTGGCCGAAAGCGATTGCCACTACAACCTGGAGGGCCTGGTGTACGAAGGGGCTTACTTTTGGCGCGGTGTGGACGAACAGGTCCCCTGGAACAACCTCTTTACCAGCAGTGCCCTCCTCTACAAGTACCTGGAGGACTGGGGCCTGGAGCGGTTGCGCGACTATCAGGGCTATCTGCACAAGGAGGATGCCCCGCCGGAGGAACGGCCCCTCACCGGGACCCTCGCACTGCGCTTCAGTTACTCGGTCCGGTACACCTACGACCCGGAGACGAACACCTACCTGCGCGAGTACAAGGGCCGGCCCCACGTGGATATGCTGACCGGCGAGCAGCACCGGGTGCACAACGTGGTGGTCATCTGGATTCCGATAGAACGTATCCCGGACGACCCCAAGGGCCGGATGGATCTCCAGACGACCGGCGAAGGGGACGCCCTGATCTTTCAGGACGGTCGCGTGATCGCGGGAAGTTGGGCCCGTCCCTCGGTGGAGGACGAACTGCGCTTCTTTGATCTGGAGGGCCAGGAGGTGGCCTTTAACCGGGGGAATATCTGGATTGAGGTGCTGTCGCTGGGCGAGGAGGTTTCCTATGAGCCGAAACCAACACTCCCATAGGGTGGGCCGCTTTTCCCGGCCGGTGGTGTGGAGGAGGCGGATGAACCGCTGGCCTGTCCTGCTGATCGCTCTGGCCCTCCTGGCCGCCTGCACGATGGGGCAGGCGACGCCGGTCCTTGCCCCCACCCCCACCACCCCGTCTGCCCCAGGGCTCAAGGAGGTCCTGGCTGACCCGGGGCGTTACCTGGGGCAGGAGGTGACGGTGGAAGGGGTCCTGCAGGCCGAGGGGAGCGGCGTGCAGGACCACTTTCTCCTGGGTGGTGCGGACGGTTCCCGCCTGGAGGTCAGCCCCTGGGCGCCGCTGGAGGTGGTCCACCCGCCCGACGGTGGGCCGGCCCCGCCGACGATGCAGACCTATGTGGGGCGGCCGCTGCGCCTGACCGGAACGCTGGAAAAGCGAGGGGAAGGGTTTCTGCTGGTCGTTTCGCGGGTGGAGGAACTGGAATAGTTCGCCGACTCTTGACAACCGTGTCGGAGATTGCTATACTCCTGTACAGGTATCTGCTTGGGCACAGGCCGAAAGGAGGTGCGGGCAGGCACGAATCAGAGGGCCGGTTTGGTTCTCTGGTGATGACAGGAATTTTGTAGAACAACAAGGAGGGTTCTGTGGACAACAGGTTTGCTGTTTGGATCATCATCGGGTGCATCGCTGCGATCGTGGGAATCGCCGCGATGTGGAGGGTCTTTACCAAGGCAGGGAAACCGGGGTGGGCCTCGATCATCCCCATCTACAACATCATCGTGCTGCTCGAGATCGTCGGCCGGCCGGCCTGGTGGTTTCTCTTGCTGCTGGTTCCCTTCGTCGACATCATCATTATGATTATCGTGCTGAACGACCTGTCCAAGTCGTTCGGCCATGGTGTGGGCTTTACGCTGGGGCTTCTCTTCCTCGGCGTCATCTTCTGGTGCGTTCTGGCCTTTGGCCCCTCCCGATATGTCGGTCCGGCGGCCAAACAAGCCTAGAGCATTGTCCGGGAAACCTTTGGGGTTCCGGCCGGGCAGTCGCCACAAGGTCTGCCAGAAGTGGGGCAGGTCGGCCGTGTGATCCCCAAGCGTTAACCCAAAGCCAACGGAAAAGTAGCCGTCCCTTTTCGCTGCTGAGCGTCTGGGGAAAATGATGCCGTCCTCATCCCCAGGGACGAGGGCATCCCTCCCCCTGCGGCGCTGTATGGGGGCGTCGCACAAATGGGAAAAGACCTGGCAGGTTCACCGTGACATGATGTCGGTGTAGCCAGAGGCCGTGCTTTCCGGCAAGCCGGGGGAGGTCCCATGGTGAAACCTGCCAGGTTTGTCTTGCTGTCTGTGGGTTCGGCGGGCCGGATCTGAAGGGGGGACGATGCTGGACCATCTGCAACTGGAGATCCTGATCGCCGTGGCCGAGGAGGGCACCTACACCTCGGCGGCGCGACGCCTGCACATGACCCAGCCGGCCGTCAGCCGCCACATGCGGCTCCTGCAGGAGCAGTTGGGGATGCGCCTCTTTCGCCGGAAGGGCCGACACATGCTCCTGACCCACGCCGGCGAGCGCTTCCTGGAGACGGCCCGGCAGATTCTGGCCCTGTCCCAACGGGTGGAGGAGGAGATGGCCGGTCTGCGGGGAGAAATGGTCGACGTCCTTCATCTGGCCGGGAGCGGCATGCTCGCCTGGCACCTGTTGGCACCCTTTCTGGCGGCCTTTCGGGAGGGACACGCCGGGGTGGGCTTTTCCCTGGGGCCGCTCCCCCGGCGCGAGGTCGGCCGGGCGGTGCGCGAGGGCCGGTTGGACCTGGTGGTTGCCGAAGAGCCGTTTGTCGAGCAGGGGGTCGAGTCCGACCTGCTCATCGAGATGGAGACGGTGCTGGTGGCCCCGGCCGAGGGCCGCTGGAGGCAGCGCAAGCGCATCTACCTGCGCACCCTGCCCAAGGTATCGCTGATTCTGCCGGCCAGGGGAACGCCGGCTCGCCGCTTCCTGGAGGCGAGCCTGGCAGAGCGGCAGGTCCTGCTCTCCACCCCCCTGCCGGCCCTGGAGGTTCAGGACCCGGCGGCGGCCCTGCCCCTGGTGGCGGCCGGCCTGGGGGTTGCCCTCCTGCCCCGCTTCCTGGCCGAGGTTTCCCCCAAGCCGTTGCACCTGATCCCCCTCGGCCCGACCGTTGCTCTCCACGACCACCCATTTCCCGGCCAATCCCCCAAGCCGCTGCACCTGATCTCCCTCGGCCCGACCTTTCCCTGGCCCCTCTACCTGACCCACCGCGCAGGACCGACCGGCCGGGCGGAGGAACTGCTGCTCCAGTTGATTCGAAAAGAGGCCCCCTCCTTCTGGGCCTGAGAAAAAGGAGGCTCCTTTGGACATCCGCAAGGCGATGACCTACATCCAGACCCACGGCGACGACCTGGCACGGGCACGGGCGACGGCCCTCTTTGAGGGCACGCCGCCTCCGGAGTCGCTCCTGGACACCCTCCGCTCTTTGCAGGACGAGGAGGGGGGCTGGCCCGTCGGTCTGGAGGCCGGCCGGCCGGCCAGTGTTCTCCAGACCTGCCGGGTCCTTCTGGCCCTGGAAGACCTGGGCCAGGCCAGGAGCGCGCCGGCCCGCCGGGGGCTGGCCTTTCTCTCCCTCCGCCAGGAGGCCGATGGCAGTTGGTGGGAGCAGACAGCAGGGGACCCACCGCCCTTCTGGCTCCAGGAGGGCGAGGAGGCCGGCCGCCTCTATCTGACTGCCCTGGTCTCGGCCGTCCTGGTGACCTGTGGACGTAGCGAGGAACCCGCCGCCGACCGGGCCTTGGACCTCCTCCTGAACCGGCAACTGGCGGGCGGGCGCTTTGTCGGCCCTCGCCTGACGGCCGCCTACGCCCTGCCGATTCTGGCCGTCCGCCTGGGGCGACGTTCCGGGCCGGCCCAGAATATCCTCCACACGATGGCCCAGGAGTTCCGGGCGGACTGGCCCCCTGCCCACAGCGCCATCCTGCTGCGCAACCTACTCCGGGCCGGCTTTGGCCTGGAAACCCCGCTGGTGCGCACCCTCTGGGAACACCTGTTGATGGGGCAGAATGAGGACGGCTCCTGGGACGAGCAGGATGAGGCGGAGCGTGTCTTCACCACCCTGGAGGTCGTCGGGTGCTGGAAGCGCATCCTCCCTTCGGCATAAAGGAGGGGGCCATGACCGGTTCCGACCTACGGGCGGTTCTGCTCTCCTTTGGCTATGTGTTGGCCGTTCTCCTGGTCGCCGACCTGCTGCGTCGGCGCGGCCTGGCCGTGCAAACGACCCGCAAGATCGTGCATATCGCCGTGGGCATGTGGGTCTTTCCCGCGCTGCTCCTCTTTGCCCGGGAGCGGTGGTGGTGGGCGGTGCTCCCCCCGCTCGCTTTTGCCGGCCTGAACGCCCTCTCGTTGCGCTACCGCATCTTTGGGGCGATCGAGGTGGCCGAGGCTTCCCTGGGGACGGTCTATTTTCCCCTTTCCTTTGCCGGCCTGCTGGCCCTCTTCTGGCCGATCGGCCGGCCGGAGGTCGCCGCAGGCGGCCTGATGGCCATGACCTGGGGGGATGCCATGGCCTCGATCGTCGGCCGAGCCTACGGCCGGCGGGGGTATACCCTCTGGGGACAGCGCAAGACCTGGCTGGGCAGCCTGGCCTGCTTTTCCTGGACCTTTCTGGCGGTCACGGCCACGCTGCGCTTTCTGGGCGGGTACACGCAGGGCCCTGCGCTGCTCCACGCGCTGGTGGCCGGCCTGGTCGCCGCGCTCGCCGAGGCCCTCTCCCCCCGAGGAACCGACAACCTGTCCGTCCCCCTGGCCACGGCGGGGGCCCTTTACCTGCTCGTGGCCCTCTGAGCCCTGAGCCCAATCAGCGCATCTGCTGAACAGACCCACCGGATAGAGGGGAAGGGGTTCTCCTCCCTACGCTTATCCTCCCGGGGTCGGGGCGGGCGTGGGGGAACCGCCTGTGGGGGTGGCCGGCCAGAGAGTGTCCACGTAGGTCAGGGCCGGTTCATAGGCAAAGAGCACGAACCCATAGACGGCGGCAGCCGCCACCAGGAGGGCCAGCAGGCCGGCCAGTCCCCCCTTCCAGAGGGGAATCCGCCCGACCCGACTCACCCCCCGCAGGAAGAGAAAGAGACCCCAGCAGAGGGCCAGGCCGCCAAAGAGGAGCCAGGGAGCCTGGGGGAGCCGCTTCAGCAGGTGCTGCAGCGCGTCGGGAAGCAGGGTGGAGACCTGGGGGACGCTGACCAGCACCGGCAGGAGCAGCCAGAGGAACGGAATCAGGAAGCGGGCCGCCGAGACCATATAGCCGCTGGTCTTTCCCTCGGCCTTGAAAAGCAGGCTGAGAAGGCGGGCGGCCACCCCCAGCACAATCCAGCCGGCCACCACCAGGAGGGCCACTACAACGCTCTGTTTCAAAATGGCCGGCACCTCTTCCCGGGTCGGCTGTCCCTCAATCCCAAAGTTCAGTGCATAGGCCACCCCGATGACCAGACCGATCATCAGGGCGTAGAGAAAGGACTCCAAGGCCCCGGCTTCTTCCTCCGGCGGCGGCGTCTCTTCCATTTTGCGCTCGAACTCGCTCAGCAGGGTCTGCCCTGGTGGGCGGCCCTCCTTTTCCTCGCGTTTTTTCTGGCGGGCCTGCTCTTGGCGGGCCTTGCGTTGTTCACGGGCCTGGCGGCGTCGCTCGGCCGGCGAAAGGAGCGATTCGAGGGCCCTTTCTGCGTAGGGGTGGTCCGGCTGGAGCATGCGCACCTCTTCCCAGTACTGCCGGGCCTCCTCGGTCAGCCCCAGGTTGGCGCAGGCTTCGCCCAGGCTGTAGATCGCCTCCACGTGGGAGGGGTCCCGCTCGATGGCCAGTTCCAGCGAGGCTTTGGCCTCCTGGTAGCGGCCTTTCTCCAGGTAGGCCAGCCCCTGCCGGTAGGCATCCTCGATCTGGGCCTCCTTTTCCCGGACCCCGGTCAGTTTTTGGGGCAGGGGCAGTTCGGCGCCGCAACTGGGGCAGAGGCCGGTGTCGGTGGGGACGTAATCCCCGCAGGCCGGGCAGGTGATGGCAAAGGGAAAGTTGCACTTGACGCATTCGGTGGCAAAATCAAAGTTCATCCCGCCGCAGGCCGGGCAGGGGATGCGGTTTTCCGGCGGGGCGACCTCTTCTTCCTCGGCAGGAACCTCGGGCAGCAGGCCCGTTGCAGCGATCTGTTCCTCGATGGGCGGCGGGGCTTCGAAGGGCAGCGGCGGCGGCGGAGCACGCCGGGCCAGTTGTTGCTCCACCCAGGCCAACCCCTGCCGGGCCCGTTCGTTGGTTGGGTTAATCGTCAGGACATTCTGCAGGCAGAGTTTGCTCTCCTCCAGGTCCTCGACGACCCCGCTCAGCCAGAGCCAGGCCTCCTCGTTGCGCTCATCGCGGTCGGTCACTTCCAGGAGCAGCCGTCGGGCCAGGGCCTTGTTCCCCGCCCTGGCGGCGGCGATTCCCTTTTGGAGCAGTTGGGCGATCTCTTCGCTCATCGGGTCTTCCTCGTTTCTTGATTGGACGCTACCATGCCCAGTATACCACAGAGATGCCCTTTTGTGCAACAGCGACTTGGCCAGTTGCTTCTCTCCCGCAATTGTGCTAAAATGAAGGTGTACGTCTCACCCGGTCGGACGACACGCGTGGAGACACCGATGGACAAGCCACCGCCCAAACTCGTCCTGATTGACGGCCATGCCCTCCTCTACCGGGCCTACTACGGCGTGCCCCAGGGCATGGCCACCTCCCAGGGCGAGCCGACCAACGCGGTCTATGGGTTTCTTTCCACTCTCTTTAAAGTGCTGCGTGAGGAAAACCCGGGGTATGTCGTTGTCTGCCTGGACAAAGGGCGCACCTTCCGCCACGACCTCTACCCAGAGTACAAGGCCCACCGCCTCAAGATGCCCGACGACCTCCATTCTCAGATCGAGCGGACGGAGCAGGTGTTGGAGGCGTTGGGCATTCCCATCTACGCGCTGGAGGGGTACGAGGCCGACGACCTGATCGGCACGCTGGCCCGGCAGGCCGCCGAGGCCGGCCTGGAGACCCTCATCGTCACCGGCGACAGCGACGCCCTCCAACTGGTGAACGAGCACGTCCGCGTCCTCACCCCCGGCCGGCGCTACTCCGACACGGTCGTCTATGACACCGCCCGGGTGCGCGAAAAGTACGGCCTGGAACCGAAGCAGTTGGTGGATTTTAAGGGGCTGATGGGTGATGCTTCCGACAATATCCCCGGCGTGCCCGGTGTGGGGGAGAAAACGGCCACCCAACTTGTGCAGCGGTTCGGCTCGATCGAGGCGGTCTATGAGCACCTCGACGAGGTGCCCACGCGCTATCGCACTTTGCTGGCCGGAAACCGCGAGCAGGCCTTTTTCAGCCGCGAACTGGCCCGCGTCCGCACCGACGTCCCGGTGAAACTGGACCTGGAGGGCGGCCGCTTTGGAGCGTATGACCGGGAGGCGGTGTTGAAGGTCTTTGGCGAACTCGAGTTCGGCCGGGGATTGCTCTCCCGGCTGCCCGAACCGGTCGCGCCCCCCCGGAAAGCGATCCGAGTTCAGCAGTTGTCCTTTCCGGAACAGCCCACCGGCCGCACGTCCCCCTACGAGATCGTCCGGGACAGGACCGCCCTGGAGGCCATGCTCCGGGCCCTGGGCCGGGGCCCCCTGGCCTTTGACACCGAGACCACCTCGACCCGACCGATGGAGACCGCCCTGGTGGGGCTCTCGCTGGCCCTGCCCGACCGACGGGCCTGGTATATCCCGCTGGGCCACTGCAGCGACGAGGGGGTCCGCCTTCCCGACCAACTCCCCTGGGAGATTGTGCGGGGACGACTGGCTCCCCTGCTGGAAGATGAGGGCGTTCCCAAATATGCCCACAACGCCAAGTTCGACCTGCTCATCCTGGCCCGGCACGGCCTGGAGGTGCGCGGCGTTGTCGGCGACACGATGATCGCCGCCCACCTGCTCGGCTATCGCTCCGTCAACCTGAAGGACCTGGCCCGGCAGATTCTGGGTGAGGAGATGACCACGATCGAGGACCTGTTGGGAAAGGGCAAATCCCAGACGACGATGGACCGCGTGCCGATCGAGCAGGTCGGCCCCTACGCCTGCGCCGATGCCGATATGACCTGCCAGTTGCAGGCGCACCTGCAACCCCGCTTGCAGGAGGAAGGTCTACACGACCTCTTTGAACAGGTCGAGATGCCCCTTGTGCCGGTCCTGGTCGAGATGGAGCGGAACGGCATCCGCCTGGATGTGGAGTTTCTCCGGGAGATGTCCCGACAGTTGGAGCAGGACCTGGCCGTCCTGGAGGGTGCAATCCACGCCCTGGCCGGCCACCCCTTCAACATCCGCTCGACCCAGCAACTGGGCCAGGTGCTCTTTGAGGAGTTGGGCCTGCCCACCACCGGGATTCGCAGGACGAAAGCAGGGGGCTATTCCACTGCTGTGGATGTCCTGGAAAAGTTGTGCCATCAGTACCCGATCGTGGAAAAGGTGCTGGAGCACCGCGAACTGTCCAAACTGAAATCCACCTATCTGGACGCGCTGCCCGCCCTGGTCAACCCCGAGACCGGCCGGGTGCACACCTCCTTCCACCAGACCGTCACCACGACCGGCCGCCTCTCCTCCTCCGACCCAAACTTGCAGAATATCCCGGTGCGCACGGAACTGGGCCGGCAGGTGCGGCGAGCCTTTGTCGCCGACCCCGGCTGGCTGCTCCTCTCGGCGGACTATTCGCAGGTGGAACTGCGTGTCCTGGCCCACATCTCCGGGGATCCTGGTCTACTGGGGGCCTTTAACCGGGGCGAGGACATTCATGCCAGCACGGCGGCGGCCCTTTTTGACCTGCCGATCGCCGAGGTTACCCCCGAACAGCGCCGTCTGGCCAAGACGGTCAACTTTGGGTTGATCTACGGCATGAGCGCGTACGGACTGGCCTCCCGGTTGGGGATCGAACAGGAGGAGGCGGAGCGGTTCATCCGGGCCTACTTTGAGCAATTTCCCCGGGTGAAGGCATATATCGAAAAGACGGTGCAGCAGGCCTGGGAGCAGGGCTATGTGACGACGCTCCTGGGCCGCCGCCGGCCGATTCCCACCATCCGCTCGGAGAACCGCAACCTCCGCGAGGCTGCCGAGCGGGAGGCGATCAACGCCCCGATTCAGGGCTCGGCGGCCGACATTATCAAGATTGCGATGGTCCGCCTGTACGGCGCGCTCAAGGGCCGCGGGTTGCGCAGTCGGTTGCTCCTGCAGGTGCACGACGAACTGGTCCTGGAGATTCCCGAGGAAGAGGTGGAAACGGTCCGCCCGCTGGTCGTCGAGACGATGGAGGGGGCCTACCCGTTGCAGGCCCCCTTGCGTGTGGATGTGCACGTGGCGACCACCTGGGAGGACCTCAAGTAGGCAGGACGATGTGGGAACGAGAACGGTTTTCGCTGTACGATTGGTTTCATGGCCTTTCTGGGGGCGCGGGACGCGCACCTGAGGCGTTGGGGCAACTGCTGGCCTACTTTTTGCCCCTGCGCATCGTGATCATCCTGCTGGCCCCGTTGATGCTGCGGGCTACCCGCCTGCCGGCCCGTTACCCGACGGTGCTCTGGGCGACGCTGGGGTTGGCGTTGGTCTCGCTGCCTCTCTCCTACCTGCTGGAGCGGCGCGGCCTGTTGCAAGAGCGGGGCTGGCGCTGGGCCCTGCCCATAAGCGACCTGATTCTGGTGACGTTGCTCCACTGGGGCAGCCAGGGGGTCTGCAGTCCGCTCTTTCCCTTTTACTATGAACCGATCGCCTATGCCGGCGTTCTGGCGGGGTACGGGGGGGGCTTGCTGATGGCCTTGGGGGCGGCCGGCTGTTACGGGTTGCTTTACCTGCTTTCCCAGACAAGCGTCGCCCTGCCGCTGCCGGAGGGGTGGATCGTCCTGGTCGTGCTCCTGCTCTTTCCCATGGCCGGTGCGGTGAGCGGCTATCTCGGCCGGCGCTTTCGCGACCTGGAGGAGATGCGCCACCAACTGTTGCGACAGGCGCAGGCCCTGCGCCAGGAGGCCGAGGAGCGCAGGCGTATCTACGAGCGCTGGTATCGGGCGGTGGACCGGCTCAAGGCCGACTTTGTCTACTCGGCCTCCCACGAACTGCGCACCCCGCTGACCCCGGTCAAGGGCTACCTGCAGATGTTTCTGAGCCCCTCCTTTCAACTGCCGCCGGAAAAAATGCGCGAGTATATGGAGATCATGTCCAAGAATGTCAACCTGCTGGCCCAACTGGTGGACGACATTATCTACCTGCAGCGGGTGACGCGTATCCCGATCGACCTGGAGGAGGTCTCGGTCCGCCAGATACTCTGCGAGGCGCTGGAGGAGGTCGGCCCGGAGGCGGAGGAGGCCGGCGTGCATATCGAACTGGAGGACGGCGGGGGGCCGGCCCCGATTCTGGGCGGGCGGGATAGCCTCAAACTGGCCCTGACGAACCTCTTGGAGAGCCTGGTCCGGGACAGCCCGCCCGAGAGCACGATCTCGCTCGAACTGGCCAGCACCAACAAGGGGGTGCAGATCCGCCTCTTTGGTTCGGGTCTGGCGATTCCGGTGGAGCAACAGGAGCGGATTTTCGACCTCTTTTTCCACGCCGACAGTTCCCCCACCTACGTCCTGGGGCGGGAAGGGCTGAGACTGAGCATCGCCCGCTACATCGTCGAGATGCACGGGGGGTACATCTCTGTGACCAACCGGGTGCGGGGCGGGCTGGCCTTTACGCTACACCTGCCCGGCCGGCCGGGTGGGTAGGACATGGGTTGACACGGGTGCTGCCGTAAAGAGGTTGCCGCCAAGACGCCAAGGAAAAGATTTTCCGTAGAGGTTACCGCCAAGACGCCAAGGTTTTCTCTAGCCAACAAATCCTTTGCGACCTTGGCGCCTTGGTGGTTCAAAGAGCCGTCGCTAGACGGGCAGCGAGGTCAGACAACCGGCTACGAAATCCTGTGCTCCCCGCCCCAGGGAGCAGATTCGACGGATTGCGGACGCTGGTGCGATCAGCCCTGGCTGTCGCCACTGATGAAGGCAACCTTGGAGGTAGCATGAGTCCATCCTGAATAGATCATACACTGCCCCCTCCCGCCACGACCTTGACAGCCCGATTGCGCTTTGTTATACTTGAGATGTCTGGCACAAACCCGATTCTGGCCCCTGGGCTGCTGTAGATCGGCCATGGGCCCGGCGCAAAGGAGGTGAAGCAACGGTTGATGGTTGAACGACACGGTTTCCTGGTCCCTGGATAGTTTCTAAGGAGGAAGAAGCGATGTCCAAGCGTGTACCGATTGTCTTTCTGCTGATTCTGACGCTGGTGGCCACACTGCTGGCCGGCTGTGGCCCTGAGACGGGCGAGAAGGACCTCCTTGACCAGGTCAAAGAGGCCGGCAAGATCGTCGTGTCCACCGACCCCAACTATGCCCCGCAGAGTTTCATGAACGACGCCGGGGAACTGGACGGCTTTGACGTGGATGTGGCCAAGGAGGTCGCCAAGCGGCTGGGGGTGGACCTTGAGTTTGTCACCCCTGACTGGGACCTGATCACCGCCGGCAACTGGGGCGGCCGCTGGGACCTGAGCATCGGTTCGATGACCCCCACCGAGGAGCGCTCCGAGCAGCTCTGGTTCACCGACCCCTACTACTACACCCCTGCCTCGATCGCCGTGCACAAGGACAACACCACCATCACCAAAGTGGAGGACCTGGTCGGCAAGCGGGTCGGCTTTGGCACGGCCACGACCTACGAGGCCTGGATGAACGGCGAACTGACGATTCTGGGTGGCGAGATCATGTACGATGCCCCCCAGGGAATCGTCCAAAAGCCCTACACCACCGACGCCGAGGCGATTCAGGACCTGGCGCTGGGGGACGGCGTGCGCCTGGATGCGGTGATGTCGGCCCAGCCGACGATTCAGGCAGCGATCAACAGTGGCGAGCCGCTCAAGTATGTCGACACGCCAGCCTTTTACGAGCCGCTCGCCTTTGCCCTGGACAAAAGCCGGGGCCCCTCGGAAAAGATGCTCGCCGAGTTGAACCGCATCATCAAAGAGATGCACGAGGATGGCACCCTGACCCAACTCTCGCTCAAGTGGTACGGGGTGGACATCACGACCAAGGTCAAACCGTAGGCGGACCAGGCCGGCCGTGGCCGACCCGGTCCACGGGAGGAACCGCCCCCGGCCGGTGGGCGGAGGCCTTGCCGATCCGGCCAGACAGGATGGCGGCCGGGGGCGGTTCTGGTTGCTCTACCTGTCCCTATCTGGATGAGGATGGCCCCGGGGCCGGCCGAATCGGGCGGCCCCGGCCGGCCGGCCGGTTTCAACTCGACTCGGACAAATTTCGCCCGGTGGGGAAAAAGGCCCTGGGGGACCCATTCCCGTGCCGCCGGGTGGGGAATTCCTTGACAATATGGTGTCTCGGTGCACCACGAATTCCTTCCAGATCTATCATGAGGGGAATTTGCCCGGGTCCCGCTTGAAGATCGGTGTTTTCCCGGTCTGCCGCCCGGTCGGGGAAAACCGGGGTCTGGCTCCCCCAGGGAGTCACTGGAGGATATTCATTTGGAGCGACAGGATCTCTCAAGCCCGACCGTACGCCGGTTGCTCTTCTTTGTCCTGGTCACCGCCCTCCTGAGCCTGCTTTACGGGGTACAATATTTCGCCGGGGGGCCGGTGCGCCTGATCGTGACCCGACCGATCGAGGACCTGGTCTTTTTCCCGGACGAGGAGAGGGTCGTTGCGGGCAGCGGTGACGGCACGATTACCCTCTGGGAACTCCGGGGGGAGAACTGGCCCATGCAGAGTTGGCCCGGCCACGACGACGCCGTCATCTACCTGGGCGTTGCTGCGGATGACCGGCTCCTCTCGGTGGGACGGGAGGGGTGGGTGCGATGGTGGGACCCGGCCACGGGTATGGTGGAGCAGGGATGGCCGGCCGAAGGGGCACCCTTATTGGGGGCCTCCCTCTCGACCGATGGCACTACCCTGGCCACGGCCGGCCAGGACGGAACGGTGCGCATCTGGGAGGCCGCCTCAGGACGACCGTTGCAACAGGTCTCCCCGGAGCAAAACCCGTATGGCGCTGTCGCCCTCAGCCCGGACGGCTCCCTGCTGGCCACCGGGGAGGGGGCGGATGTGCAGGTCTGGAACGCCCGTACAGGCGCACCGGAAACGAGACTGACCGGCAAACTGGTCAAGCCGGGTACGGCCGAGGAGGAGTGGATCGGCCACGAAAAGCCGGTCTCTGCGCTGGTCTTTGGCCCAGGGGGGGCCTTCCTGGCCTCGGGGGACGAGGACGGCACCCTCCTGGTCTGGGACCTGACCACCGGAGAGAGCACCGAGACCCGGGGGCACCTGGGGCGGGTCCTGGACGTCGCGGTCTCGTCGGATGGGGCGTATCTTCTCAGTGGGGGCACGGACAACACGCTCCGGCGGTGGACCTTTCCCGAGGGCAAGTTCGGCGGTGTCTTTCAGGGGCACCTGGGGGCGGTCTCGGGCGTCACCTTTGGGCCGGAGGAGAGTGTCTTTTCCGGTGGGGTGGACGGCAGCCTGCGGTTGTGGGACGAGACCAGCGAGCGGGAGCAACACCTGGTCTGGACGCGAGAGGGGCTGATGCCGTTCTGGGGGCCACTGCTGGGGGGCTGGCTTCTGGGCAGTGGGCTTTTAGGGCTGGTGCTCGTCTGGGGGTTGCGTCGCATGCGCACCTGGGCCTACCTGACGGCGGTGGTCCTTTTCCTGATCGGGCCGATCCTGACCGTGGTGCTGCCGCTCCTGGAGACGACTGCCTACGCCATCACCTGGGGGGACCGCCTGCGCATCGCCTGGCCGCTGCTCCTGATGTGGGTCTGGTATGGCCTGTTGGACTTTTACCTCTGGCGGGACGAGGTGGCCATTCCCTACCAGGCCCCCGATGCCACCTCGCTGGCCGAGCAGTTGATGGCCTCCCGACGGGCGCGGCGTCTGCGTCGGGGGGCGTTCGAGATCGCCACCTGGCTGTTGATCTTTGTGCTGCTCTTTTCGGCGTTGCGCCGCTTTGGTCTGGACGTGGCCTTTATGCGCAAGTGGCTGCCTTTCATCATGGGAGGGGCCGGAATCACGCTGTACGTCTCGGCGGCGGCGATCGGGCTGGCCACCGTCCTGGCCCTGGTCGGCGCGCTGGCCCGGCTCTCCAACAGCCCGGTGGCCAACGGCATCTCTGGCTTTTACATCTCGCTGATTCGAGGCACGCCACTCCTGGTGCAGATCTTTATCTGGTATCTGGCCCTGCCGCAGATAGGGGTGACGCTGGACCCTCGCCTGGCCGGCATCCTGGCCCTGGGGGTGAACTATGGGGCCTACATGACCGAGATCTTTCGGGCCGGTATCCAGGCGATCGGCAAGGGCCAGCACGAGGCAGCGCAGGCCCTGGGCATGACCCCCGGCCAGACCTTCCGCCGGATCGTCTTTCCGCAGGCCTTTCGCATCGTCATCCCCCCGATCGGCAACGAGTTTATCGCCATGATGAAGGACTCGGCGCTGGTCTCGATCATCACGGTGCATGAACTGACCTTCCGGGCGCAAAAGATCGGCCGGCAGAACTTTCGCAACCTGGAGACCTTTTTGATCGCCGCCGGCTTTTACTGGATTCTGACGATCATCTTTCAGTTCTTCCAGGGCAAGTTGGAAACCCATATGGCCCGGGGAGAACGGAGGTAAGCGATGGCCGTGCTTTCTCAAGAGACCGTTGCCTCGGAGCGACCGATCATCCGGGTGCGCAACCTGCACAAATATTTCGGCCCCCTGCACGTGATTCGCGGGGTGGACCTGGATGTGCGCGTGGGGGAGGTGGTGGTCATCATCGGCCCCTCCGGGGCCGGCAAGAGCACCTTTCTGCGCTGCCTGAACTTTTTGGAAGAGCCCTCCGATGGCATGGTCGAGATCGATGGGGTGGAGATTCGCGCCCGCGAGTCGGCCCGCGAACTGCGCCGACACATCCGTGAGATTCGGGAAAAGGCCGGCATGGTCTTTCAGCACTTCAATCTCTTTCCCCACATGACCGTCCTGGGAAATATTATCGAGGCTCCCATGACCGTCAAAGGGACCCCTCGCGAGGAGGCGGTGACCAAGGCGGAGAAACTTTTAGAGTGGGTTGGCCTGCTGGAAAAGCGAGACGAGTACCCCTCGCGCCTGTCCGGCGGCCAGCAGCAGCGGGTAGCGATCGCCCGGGCCCTGGCGATGGAGCCCAAGATCATGCTCTTTGACGAGCCGACCTCTGCGCTGGACCCGGAACTGATCGGCGAGGTCGTCGAGGTGATGGAGCGGCTGGCCAACGAGGGGATGACGATGGTCGTGGTCACGCACGAGATTCACTTTGCCCGCGATGTGGCCGACCGGGTGATTCTGATGGACGGTGGCGTCTGGGCGGAGATGGGGCCGCCGGAGGAACTCTTTACCAACCCCAAAGAGGAGCGCACGCGGCAGTTCCTGGCGCATATCCTCTAGGGACCTATCCGCAAACCCGTAGGGCGGCCTTTTCAGTCCGTCCGGGCGGGCTGGAAGCCTGCCCCACGGTGGTTTTCGGATAGGTTCTTATCCCCCCAGATAAGCCTTGCGCACCATCTCGTTCTTTTGCAGGGCCGCGGCGGTGTCGGCCAGGACGATCTGGCCGGTCTGTAGGACATAGCCCCGGTGGGCCACCGAGAGGGCCATCAGGGCGTTCTGCTCGACCAGGAGGATCGTCGTGCCCTGGCGGTTAATCTCCTGAATCGTCTCAAAGACGCGCTCCACCAGGATCGGGGCCAGGCCCATGGAGGGTTCGTCCAGGAGGAGGATGCGCGGGCGGGCCATCAACGCCCGGCCCATCGCCAGCATCTGCTGCTCCCCGCCGGAGAGGGTGCCGCCCAGTTGTCGTTCGCGCCCCTTTAGTTGGGGGAAGAGGTCCAGGACACGGGCCATATCCTCCGCGATGCCGGCCTTGTCGTTGCGGGTGTAGGCGCCCATCTCCAGATTCTCGCGGACGGTCAGCCGGCCAAAGATCTTGCGTCCTTCGGGCACCTGGGCCACCCCCAGGCGGACGATCTCGTGGGGACGAAGGCGATGGATTGGCCGGCCCTCCAGCCAGATCTCCCCCTCCCGTGGCTGGAGCAAGCCGCAGATCGTGTTCAGCGTCGTCGTTTTGCCGGCCCCGTTCGCCCCGATGAGGGTGACGATCTCGCTCTCCTCAACCGCCAGTGAGATTCCCTGTAGGGCGTGGATATGGCCGTAGTAGGTGTGGATATTCCGAATGTCGAGCAGCGCCATCAGGCGGCCCTCCTTTTGCCCAGGTAGGCCTCGATCACACGGGGGTTGTTCTGCACCTCGGCCGGCGTGCCCTCGGCGATCTTGGTGCCATAGTCGAGCACCGTCACCCGGTCCGAGATGCCCATCACGACCTTCATATCGTGCTCGATGAGAAAGATCGTCAGGCCCAGGTCCCGGCGCAATTGCTCGATAAAGCCCATCATCTCCTCGGTCTCGCGGGGGTTCATTCCGGCGGTGGGCTCGTCCAGGAGGAGGATCTCGGGTTCGGCCGCCAGGGCGCGGGCCATCTCCAGCCGCCGTTGGGCCCCATAGGGCAGGTTCTGGGCCAGTTCGTCCTCGTAACCGCTCAACCCGACAAAGTCGAGCAGTTCCCGGGCCCGCTTTCGAGCGGCGGCTTCCTCCTGGAACACCTGGGGCAGGGTCAGGACGATCTCGACAAAGGTGGAGCGCAGCCGGTAGTGCCGGCCGACCAGGACGTTCTCCAGCACCGTCATTTCGGGAAAGAGGCGGATATTCTGGTAGGTTCGGGCGATGCCGTGGCGGGCGATCTTGTCCGGGGAGAGGCCGACCAGGGGGTGGCCGTCGAACCAGATCTCCCCCTCCTCCGGCCGGTAAAAGCCGGTGATGCAGTTGAAAAAGGTCGTCTTGCCGGCCCCGTTCGGCCCGATCAGGCTGGCGATCATGCCGCGCTCGATCTCGAAATCAAAGGTGTTCACGGCGACCAGGCCGCCGAAGCGTTTGGTTACCCCACGGGCACTGAGTAAAGCCATCCTGCGCTCCTTTTGCCGTTGCTATGGCGGTTCACTCGGACTCCTCGGCGCTGCTTCGTAGCAGACGCATCTGCTGGCGGGCCGGCCAGAACCCCTCCGGGCGCACCAACATCATCACGACCAGCAACGCTCCATAAAAAAGCATGCGGTACTCGGTAAACTCGCGCAGCACCTCGGGCAGCCCCACCAGGATGAGCCCGCCGATCACCACACCGGGGATGCTGCCCATCCCGCCCACGATAATCAGGCAGAGGACATTGATCGACCAGAGCAGGTTGAAGGTGTGGGGAAAGATCGAGGCCAGTTTGCTGGCAAAGATCGCCCCGGACATCCCGGCAAAGGCCGCGCCGGTGGCAAAGGCCAGCAGTTTATAGGCGACCAGGTTGATCCCCATCGCCTCGGCCACATCCTCATCCTCGCGCATGGCCATCCAGGCCCGCCCCACCCGCGAGGGGGCCAGGCGGACCGAGACATAGATCGCCAGGAGGATACAGAGGAGAATCAGGTAGTAGAGGTGCTGCGAGGTGTTCAGGGTAAAGCCAAAGAGGACCGGCTTGGGGATCTGGAGGATGCCCTGGGCCCCCCCGATCTGCGGCTTGAACAGGTCGGAGGTGGCCAGGACGCGGATGATTTCACCGAACCCCAGGGTCACGATGGCCAAATAGTCCCCGCGCATGCGCAGGACGGGGATGCCCAGGATAACGCCGGCCAGGGCGGCCAGCGCGATGGCCACCGGCCAGGCGGCCCAGAAGGGCCAACCGATCACCGGCCGCACGGCAAACTCCTGGGCAAAGGCCGAGGTCAGATAGCCGGTCGTGTAGGCCCCGATGGCGAAAAAGGCGACGTACCCCAGGTCCAGAAGGCCGGCATACCCGACGACGATGTTCAGCCCAAAGCCCATCAGGACATAGATGCCGATCAGGTCCATCACGTCAGCCCAGTACACCCCCAGGAGATGGGGCAGGGCCAACAGGAGAAGGATGCCCAGGCCCAACGCCACGTAGCGGGCGGCCTGCTGCTGCCCGGCCGAGCGTACGACCCGGTCGTTCCACCAACGGCGCGTCCGTGGAGAGAGGAAGGGCCAGCCAAAGCCGATCAGGAAGAGGAGCGCGGCACCGACGATGGTAAGGCCGTTCCCGGTAAAGAGAAACGGTTTCAAAAAGCCCAGTTGGAGGTTTTCCAGGAGGGCCTTGACCATCTCCTGGAGCAATGCAACCAGAAAGGCCACGCCGGCCCCTCTGGTCAAAGTCTGCCGGAGCATTGGGTCGAGGTAGCGAAAGAGGGCTCCCAGGGACCCAACGGCGGCCCCGATGACCACCAGGGCGGCCATGCCGGCTCCCAGGGGCAGGTGCAGCGTGAGCAGGTCAAGCAGGGTCTGGGTGGCCTTGACCAGCACCTCGCGCATGTCCACCAGCGAGATGAGCAGGCTCAGAAGGGCCAGAAAGAGGCCAGAGATCGCGCCGGCCAGGGCTCCGCCGGGCAGGGCCTGGAGAGGCGTGGGGGAATGATGCTCCCTGTCTCGGGCAGAAAGATACCCGGCGGCAAAAAAGAGCAACAGGAGCAGGGCAGTGCTCATCGAGAGCAGGTTGCCGATGATATCGCGCTGGGCAAAGACCTCCAGCAGGCCGGCTAGGGCAACAAGGAGGCCCACTCCACTCAGGATGGCTCCTTGCTGCAGCCCGTAGCGGAGCCAGGGCCAGGTCGGGCCGGCAGGTCTCCTTTCCTGGTCTTTTGGACCGACAAGCCGTTCTGTTTGCACTGGTTCCTCCATCGTTGCTCTGGATGTGCCTGTCCTCATCCGGCCTTGCGTTCAAACGGGCAACGTTCGAACGTGGAACGATACCTAGGCCTTTTTCTTGGTCAGGACCTCGCCCAGGATACCGGTGGGGCGGAAGATCAGGATCAGGACGAGCATGGTAAAGGCGATCACATCCTTCAACTGGCTGGGGCTGGGGATATTCCAGCCGCTGAAAAAGAGGGTCGGGCCGAGCGACTCAAAGATGCCCAGGAAAAAGCCGCCCAGCATCGCCCCGGGCACGTTGCCGATGCCCCCCAGCACGGCGGCGGTAAAGGCCTTCAGGCCGGGGAGGAACCCGGTCGTGTGTGTAATCTGTTTAAAGAGCAAAGCGTAGAGCACCCCGGCCGCCCCGGCCAGGGCTGCCCCCAGGACGAAGGTGGTCACGATTATCCGGTCCACAGCAATCCCCATCAGGGCGGCCGTGTCCTTGTCCTCGGCCACCGCCCGAATCGCCTTGCCCGTCTGGGTCCACTGAATAAAGGCATAGAGGCCGGCCATCATCAGCAGCGCGGCAACGACGACGATGATATGGATGTGCAGAATCTTGAATCCCTCGCTGACCTGCCAACTGCCGCTGAGAAGTTCGACCTCCGGATAGACCTTGATGCGGGTGCCAAAGAGACTGCGAAAGGTGTACTGGAGAAAGAAGGAGGCCCCGATCGCCGTGATCAGGGGGACCAGGCGTGGGGCTTTGCGCAGGGGGCGGTAGGCCACCCGCTCCAGCAGGATGGCCAGCACCGTCGAGACCGTCACCGCCACCACCAGCACGATCAGGAGCGACCAGATGGGGTGCTCTTGCAAAAAGCCGCTCTCCTCCAGCGCCCGGATGACGAAATAGCCGATGTAGGGGCCGCTCATAAAGATTTCGCCATGGGCAAAATTGATCATAAAGAGAATCCCATAGACCAGGGTGTACCCCAGGGCGATCAGGGCATAGACCCCACCCTGGGCCAGGCCAAAGACAAAGAAGGAGGCCCAATCCTGGCCTGAATACTGCCCCGAGCGTAGGGTCGAGACCGTCCCGACTACGGCCACGACCAGAATGGCCACCCCCAACCCCCAGACCACGATGGAGGTCAAGTCCACTCCGACGAACCAGCGACGTCGCATCAGAATCCCCCTGGGCACTTGTGAGGGAAGCGAGGGGGCGAGCCCCCTCGCTTCCCCAGATGAATGGGTCAACCTATTCGGCCGGCACCCATTCGCCGCCCTTGACGGTCCAGAAGAGAACCTTACCGGTGCCACAGTCGCCGTACTCGTTGCAGGAGATTGTACCGGTCAGGCCGGGCATGCCCTTGGTAGCGCGGATGGCCTCGGCCAGGGCCTTGCGGCCGATGTAGAGGTTCCCCTCGGGGTCTTTTTGGGCGACCTTTTCAATCGCGTTGACGATCAGCATGTAGGCGTCGTAAGCGTGGGCGTGGAAGGGGGCGGGCGGGTCCTCGCCGTACTTTTCCTTGTAGCGCGTCAGGAACTCGGCCAGGCCGGCGCCGGCCTCGGCCGGCTCGCCGGAACTGGCATAGGTGCCCTCGGCGGCAGCGCCGGCGGCCTCGATAAAGTCGGCCGCCTTGATGCCGTCGGCCCCCATAAAGATGACCTCTTCCATCCCCACGTCGGCCCGCTGCGAGGCCAGGTAGCCACCTTCGGCGACAAAGCCGCCAAAGTAGATCAGTTCGGGCGGGCCACCTTCGGCCGTGTTGATCCGGGTCAGAACCGGGCGCATGTCGGTGTCGCCGACGTTGATCGCCTCGCGGGCGATCACCTGGCCGCCCAACTGCTCAAAGTTCTTGGCCACCTCGTTGACCAACTGCTCGCCGTAGGGGCTGCCGTCGTGAATCGTGGCGATCTTGGAAACACCCAGCGTCTCTTTGATAAACTTGGCCGCGGCGGCCCCCTGGATGACGTCGTTCCAGGCGGTGCGGTTAAAGATCGCGGTGCCGGTACCCGGCGCAGTCAGGGCGATCCCGGTGCAAGAGGGCGAGACCATCACGTAGTGGTGCTGCTCGTAGATGTCGGCGGCCGGCGTGCAGGAAGAGGAGCACATGTGGCCGACGATCGCCACGATCTCGGGGTTGGCGACAAACTTGTTCGCCACCGTCTGCCCACCCTCGGCATTGCACTGCGAGTCCTCGACCACCAGTTCGGTCTTGAAGCCCATCACCTCCGGCTTGTCCTCATTGGCAATCTCGGCACCGCGCTGCTCGTCAATGCCCAGGATGTCGATGCCGGCCCCGGAGAGGCCGGCGGCAAAGCCGATCTTGATCGTCCCGCCGGCCGGGACCTTGACGACCCCCCACTCATCGGAGTATTCAAAGGGGGCCTCTGTAGGACCGCAGGCCAGCAGGAGCACGGCCAAGGTCGTCACCAGCACGGCTGCGCTCAGCAATTTGAGCCACTTCATTCTAGTCCTCCTTGTTCATCGGTCCAACAACCTGTCTCCAAAGCGGGGTTCCGGACGGCCACTCCGGTTGGCCGGCATCTTTTGCCGGTCGGGAAAGGTCTGTCGCACTTCTGGCCGGCCACCTCCTCCATTCAGGGCGACCCTACACCTACAACCACGGGTTGCCCGGTCGCCGCATCGCCAGAGGTCTCCATTGACCGAGGGCTGCACCAACCACTCTGGGGAAATGGGTCCCCCAGGGCCAGGTATATGGCGAAAATATTCTAGCATGGGGATACATCTTTGTCAACAAATCCTACCGCCCGCGCAGGAGGTTTCGGGCGATGACCAGCCGCTGAATCTGGTTGGTACCCTCATAGATCTGCAGTATCTTGGCGTCGCGCATCAGTTTTTCCACCGGATAGTCGCGCATATAGCCATACCCGCCAAAGATCTGTACGGCGTCGGTCGTCACGCGCATCGCCATATCGGCGGCGAAGCACTTGGCCATGGCCGCCAGTTTCGCGTCCGGCCGGCCCTGGTCGGCCAGCCAGGCCGCCTGCCAGGTCAGCAGGCGGGAGGCCTCGACCTGCGTGGCCATATCGGCGAGCATGAACTGAATCGCCTGCTGCTCGGCGATCGGCTTGCCGAACTGTACCCGCTGTTGGGCATACTCCACGGCCAGTTCCAGGGCCCGCCGGGCCACCCCGGTGGCCAGCGCGGCCACCCCGACCCGACCGTAATCCAGCACCTTCAACGCCAAGGCAAACCCCCGACCCTCCTGCCCCAGCAGGTTCTCCGCCGGCACCCGCACAGTGGTAAAGGTGATCTCGACGGTGTTGGAGGCCCGCTGGCCCATCTTTTGGGCCAGCCGAATCACCTCAATCCCCGGCGTGTCGGCCGGGACCAGGAAGGTCGAGATCCCCCGGGCCCCCTTGTCCGGATCGGTCAGGGCAAAGACGGTGTAAAAGGCGGCAAAGGAGCCGTTCGTGGTAAAGATTTTGTGGCCGTTGAGGATGTAGGTGTCCCCTTCCCGCAGGGCGGTCGTCTGGATGCTGCCGGCATCGGAACCGGCCTGCGGCTCGGTCAGGCAAAAGGCCGCCAACTGGTATTGCTCGGCCATCGGTCGCAGGAAGCGCGCCTTCTGTTCTTCTGTGCCAAAGAGGACCAGCGGGACGGTAGCCAGCCCACTGACCATCAGGTTCGTGGTGATGCCGGAACAGGCCCAGCCCAACTCCTCAATCACGATGCAGTTGGCCAGAACGCCCATCCCGCCGCCGCCGTACTCGGGGGGAACGGTCAGGTTGAGCAGGCCCGCACGGTAAGCCCGCTCGGTGATCTGGAGGGGATACTCTTCCCGACGGTCGTACTCGGCCGCGATGGGCAAAATCTCCTCTCGGGCAAAGCGACGGGCCCGCTCCTGCAACGCCTCTAGTTCTGGGGAAAGGCTGAAGGAAACCACGACCTTACCTCCTCGTCATCTCGCTTGAATCCGGCAAATCTGGTCTGCCGGGAAACACCCCCCAACAATTCCCCACTTTAAGGCACTCAAGTGGGCAATTTAAGATCGCGCCTCCTGATGGGTGCGCCACCCATCCCTCTTTCGAAAGGGTTGACTGCTCAGAGATATTTGCCCAGCAGGAGCCGCAACCGTTCCTTTTCCTCCGGCGGCATCATCTCGGCCGGCGTCACGATGGCCGCCTCCAGGGCCCGGGCGCAGAGGCAGTCCCGTTCCCCGTCCAGTTGGGGCACCACGGCGCGGATGACCTCCTGGGCCATCGCCGTGTTCTTGCGCAGGTTTTCCAGAATCAGGTCCACCGTGACAGCGGCCTCGCTCTCGTGCCAGACGTCATAGTCGGTCACAAAGGCCAGGGTGGCGTAGCAGATCTCGGCCTCGCGGGCCAGTTTGGCCTCGGGCAGAGCGGTCATGCCGATAACATCCACGCCCCACCGGCGGTAGATGCGCGACTCGGCCTTGGTGGAAAAGGCCGGCCCCTCCATGCAGAGGTAGGTCCCACCTCGGTGGACCCGTCCCCCCGCCTGCACCGCCGCCCGGTAGAGCGCGTCGCTCAGGTGCGGGCAGACCGGCTGGTCGAAGGAGATATGCACGGCAATCCCCCGGCCAAAGAAGGTATTTGGCCGGCTGTGGGTGCGGTCAAAGTATTGGTCCGGGATGACAATCTCCAGCGGGTGCAACTCCTCCCGCATGCTCCCCACTGCGCTGACCGAGATGAGCCGCTCCACCCCCAGGGCCTTGAAGGCGTAGATATTGGCCCGCACCGGCACCTCACCGGGGATGTGGCGATGCCCCCGGCCGTGCCGGGCCAGAAAGGCCACCTGTTTCCCGCCCAACCGGCCGACCAGGAAGCGGTCGCTGGGCGGCCCAAAGGGGGTCTCGACCTCAACTTCCCGCACATCTTCCAGCCCCTCCATCTGATAGAGGCCGGTTCCACCCAGGATGCCGATCGTTGCTTCCGCCATGCTCGTCTCCTTTTGTCGCTTTGAAACGGGGCTGTTCACCTGCGGGGAAACAGGCCCGCCGCTGCAAGCGGCGGCCTTTTCCCCGCCGCTATTCTATCACAGGGGAAAAAGGAGGTCAAGGCAATTGACATCCCCCGCCCCCCATGCTAAGATACCCCAAAAGCGACGGATGAGGCCGATGTACCGATTGGAACTGCAACAGGTGGGCAAGCGGTACGGCCGGCTGCGCGTCTTTCGGGGGGTCGAGACGGAGGTGCACAGCGGCCAGGTCCTGGTGATCGCCGGCCGCAACGGCTCGGGCAAGTCCACCCTCCTACGCATCATCGCCGGCCTGGACCGGCCCAGCGCGGGACAGGTGCGCTTCTGGGCGGACGGTCGGCCCCTCCCTCCGGCGGAGCGACGCCGCTGCGTCGGCCTGGTCGCCGTGGATGTGGCCCTCTATGGCGAACTGACCGCCCTGGAGAACCTGGGCTTTTTCGCCCGTGTCCGCGGGCGGCATCTTTCCGTGGAGGCGCAGGCCCTGCTGGAAAAGGTCGGACTGGCCGGCCGGGGGCACGACCTGGTTTCGACCTACTCCTCCGGCATGCGCCAACGGCTCAAGTACGCCTGCGCCCTGCTGCATCGGCCGCCCTTGCTCCTCCTGGACGAGCCCGCTGCCAACTTGGACAAGGCCGGCCTGGGTCTGGTCGGGCAGGTCATTGCCGAGCAGCGGCAGCGGGGGCTGGTCGTGCTGGCGACGAACGACCCCCGCGAGGTGGGCTATGGCGACCTGGTGCTGCGCCTGGGGGAGGAGGAAAGATGAGCGCGGCGCGGCTCTGGCTGACGGCCACCTGGGCCGTCTGCCTGAAAGACCTGCGGGCCGAGTTCCGCACCCGCTACGCCCTGGGGGCGTTGGGGCTCTTTGCCGTGACCACCCTGACGGCGATCAGTTTCGCCCTGGGCCCTTATGGGCTGGGGCAGGACCTGCTGGCGGCGCTCTTTTGGATTGTGCTCTTTTTTGCGGCGATGGCCGGCCTGGCCCGGGCCTTTGTCCACGAGGAAGAGACGCGCACCGCTCCGGCCCTGCGCCTGGCCGCCGACCCGGCGGCGGTCTATCTGGGCAAATGCCTTTTCAACCTGATCCTGCTCCTCCTGCTGGAACTCCTCCTGGTGCCCCTCTTTATCGCCATGATGGGCCTGCAGGTCGGCCACGGCGGTCGCTTTTTCCTGGTCCTCTTCCTGGGAGACCTGGGGCTGGCCGGGGTAACCACGGTGGTGGCGGCGATCGTCGCCCAGGCCAGTGCGCGGGGGGCCCTCTTTACGGTGCTGTCCTTTCCGTTGCTCCTGCCCCTGCTGGTCAGCAGCATCCAGGGGACCCGCCTGGCGGTCCTCGGGGCCAGTATGGCCGAGACCTGGCCCTACCTGCAGGTCCTGCTGGCCTATGCTGTGGCGATGGTGACCGTGTCGTTGCTGCTCTTTCCGCTGATCTGGATCGAATCGTGAGGGGACGCGATGAACCGTGAACGATGGGCCAACGTGGGGCGGATCGTACTGGGGCTGTGGATGGCGGCGGTGCTGGTCCTGGCCTTTGCCTTGCCGGCGCGCAGCCTGGGCACGCTGGGGCAGGCTGCGCGGATTATCTTTTTCCACATCCCCGTGGCCTGGGTCACCGCGCTGGCCTTTCTCCTCTCCTCTGTGTACAGCATCCGCTACCTGATTCGTCGCCGGCGCGAGGACGATCATCGGGCGGTGAACGCGGCCGGCCTGGGGATCGTCTTTTGCCTGCTGGCGACGCTGAGCGGGGCGATCTTTGCCCGCATCACCTGGGGGGCCTTTTGGAACTGGGACCCCCGCGAGACCTCGATCTTTTTCCTGCTCCTCTTCTACGCGGCCTATTTTGCCCTGCGGGCAGCGGTCGGCCAGGAAGAGACGCGGGCCACCCTCAGCGCGGCCTATAACGTCCTGGGGATTGTGGTCGTCCCCTTCCTCGTCTTTATCGCCCCGCGCCTTTCGGCCCTGGCCGGCCTGCACCCGGAGCCGATTATCAATGTGCAGGGCGAGTTGGACATGGACCCGCGTGCGCTGGCCCTGTTCCTCTCGGCCCTGGCCGGCTTTAGCGGCATCTTTTTCTGGGCCTTTCACCTGGCCAACCGCGTCTCACGCCTGGACGATGCCCTGATGGAGGAACTGTGATGGACACCCTTTTGGTCAATCAGACAACCGCGCTCTGGATCGTCGGAGCGGTCGCCCTGGTCGTCTGGCTGGGGATTTGGGCCTACCTCTGGTTGCTGGACCGGCGCGTCCGGGGGCTGGAGCGAGACCTGGAACGGCGGGAGAGGCCGAACCGGTGAAGCAACCCTTCCAGGAGCAGTTGGAGCAGGCCCTGGCCCTGTACATGGAGGGCCGGCATCAGGAGGCCCTGACCCTCTACCGGCACCTGCTGCTGCAGGACCCGGAGAACGCGCAGGCCCATTGTGGTCTGGGTGAGGTCCTGGAGGCGTTGGGCCGGCCGGGGGAGGCGTTGCTGGCCTTTGACCGGGCCCTGGAACTGGCCCCCGACCTGGCCTGGGCGCACTTTGGGCGGGGTGGGGTGCTTCAGGGGCTGCGCCGTTACGGCGAGGCCACCGCCGCCTACCGCCAGGCGGCCGAACTGCTCCCCGGCGAGGTCGCTTTTCACCGGGTCTTGGGGGTGGTTCTTTACCTCCAGGACCGCCTGGAAGAGTCGCTGGCCGCCTACCGGCGGGCCCTGGAGGTGGAGCCGGAGGATGCCCTCTCTCACTATGGGCTGGGGTTGGTGCTGGACGCGCTGGGGCGGCCCGAGGCGGCCTTTTTGTCCTACACCGAGGCGGTGCGCTGTGACCCGGACGACCCCTGGCCCCACCTGCGCCTGGCCGGCCTGCTGCAGCGGCTCAGCGCACGTCGCCCAGAGGCGGCCGGCCCCGGACAGTCGGCGGTGCAAAAGCACCTCTGGCAGGCCACACTCCTGCTGGAGGAAAAGGACCACTGGGGCCATACCGTCCTGGCCACCCTGCAGGGCCGCACCCAGGAGGCGATGCGCCGCCTCCGGTTGGCCGTGACGCGCCTCCCGGAGAGCGCGGACTGGCTGCGACGGGACCCGGATCTCGTCCCCCTCCAGGCCGATGAGCGGTTCTGGCTGGCGTTGCTGGCCGGGGGAAATGAGGGGGGGGGAGAACGATGAACCTGCGCACCTTCTGGCGCTACGGCCGGGTGACCCTGGTCAGTCTGTTGGTTTTTGCCCTGCTCTGCCTGGGCTATACCCTGTTTCGCGGAGGGCGGACCGCCTGTGATTTTTCGGACACCTTTTTCTGGGGGAGCGTTCTGGTCATCCTGGCCGGAGGGGTGGTGGCCGGGGTGGGGGGAAGGGGGCAACCGGCGCAGGCGCGGTCGGCCGGGGGACGGCGACCCCTGCGGGAGCGGGGCCGGTTGACCGAGGCCGAACGCCGGGAGCGCTACCGCATGCGCGAGGAGGCGATCGGTGTGGGAATCGCCGTGGCGGCAGCCGCCCTCCCGATGCTCTTGCTCGCCTGGCGTCTCTGCCCGGGATAGATGCCCGCTTGAGCAGGAAGGAGACCGGCGCTTGCCATGCCAGGTGGTGCGCAGGGTGTGGCCGGTGTTGCCAGGTCTGGTGGCACGTGGGGGTATCCGAAGACAAGTGCTGGTCTCCTGCCGGGAGGCCGTTGACAGGCTTTTGCTTTTATGAGATAATACTATTGTTGGAAGGGGGCACCTGGCGGTCAGGCGCCCCCTTTGTCTTGCCCTGCGACGAGCAGGTGGGGAACCGCCGGAGGGGCACTTGACCCCCGGCCGAGGCCGGCCAACGGTGGCCGGTAGAAAGGAACATCGCCTTGAAGCGACTACTTTCTGGCAACGAAGCCATTGCACGGGGGGCCTGGGAGGCCGGCGTGCGGGTCGGCACGGCCTATCCGGGAACTCCCAGCACCGAGATTCTGGAAAGTCTGGCCCGTTATCCCGATGTGCGCACCCTCTGGGCGCCCAACGAAAAGGTCGCCCTGGAGACGGCGTTGGGGGCGGCCTATGCCGGTGTGCGCACGCTGGTCGCCATGAAGCACGTCGGGCTGAACGTGGCCGCCGACCCCTTCTTCTACGGGGCCTATACCGGGATCGAGGCCGGCCTGGTCATCGTCTCCGCCGATGACCCCGGCATGCACAGTTCGCAGAACGAGCAGGACAACCGCCACTATGCCCGCTTTGCCCGCGTGCCCCTGGTCGAGCCCTCCGACAGCCAGGAGGCCTGCCATTTCACCCGCCTTGCCTTTGAGATCAGCGAGCAGTTCGACGTGCCCGTCCTGCTGCGCAGCACCACGCGCCTCTCCCACACCAAGACGGCGGTTGAGATTGATCCAGAGTACCGACCGCCGGCCCTGGACCTGCCACCCTATCCCCGCACTCCCCAAAAGTATGTCATGATTCCGGCCTACGCCCGGCCTCGCCACGTTGTCGTGGAGGAACGGACGCACCGGCTGGCCGCGTACTCGGACGAGACGCCGCTTAACCGCATCGAGTGGGGGGACCGCCGCCTGGGCATCATCACCAGCGGTATCGCCTACGTCTATGCCCGCGAGGTCTTTCCCTGGGCCTCCTTCCTGAAACTGGGCATGAGTTACCCGCTGCCCCGGAAGAAGGTCCTCGAGTTTGCCGCCGGGGTGGAGAAGGTCATTGTCATCGAAGAGTTGGACCCCTTTATCGAGGAGGCGGTTCGCCTGCTGGGGGTCGAGGTCAGCGGAGGCAAAGACGCCTTTTCGCTGTTGGGCGAGTTTGACCCCGATGTGGTGCGCAAAGGCGGGCGCAAGCTGGGGTTGCTGCCGGAGGCCGGCCCACTGCCAGAACCGGTCGAGATGCCCCTGCCGCCCCGTCCGCCGGTCCTCTGTCCGGGCTGTCCACACCGCAGCGTCTACCACGTCCTGCGGCGGCTCAAGGTGGTCGTCAACAGCGACATCGGCTGCTACACCCTGGCCGTGTTGCCCCCGCTCTCGGCCACCGACACGATGGGTTGCATGGGCGGCAGCATCAGTATGACCTACGGCCTGTATCTGGCCGACCGGGAGGAGCCGGCCGTGGCCACGATCGGCGACTCGACCTTCTTTCACAGCGGCATCCCCGCCCTGCTCAACATCGCCTACAATGGCGGGCGGGCCGTCGTCATCGTGCTGGATAACCGCACCACGGCCATGACCGGCCACCAGGGCCACCCTGGAACGGGCATCGGCACCCATGGGGAGCAGTTGAACGAAATCTCCATCGAGGATGTCGGCCGGGCCTTTGGGCTGAAGCGCGTCTTGGTGGTGGACGCCTATGACACGCGCGAGATGCGTCGGGTGCTCCAGGAGAGCCTCAAGGCCGACGAGCCCACCCTGATCGTGGCCCGGCGGGCCTGCGCCCTCCTCCCCGAGGCACGGGCCGTACAGGGGCCGGCCTACTGGGTGGACCTGGAGCGGTGCAACGGCTGTGGCCTCTGCTTCAGCATCGGGTGCCCGGCCATCGTCAAGACCGACGAGAAAAAGGCCCAGATCGAAGCGCTCCTCTGCGCGGCCTGTGACCTCTGTGCCCAGGTCTGCGCCCGTGGGGCGATCCATCCAGGAGAATAAAGGAGTCGGCAGTGGAACAGGCAAGCCTTTTGTTGGTTGGTGTGGGTGGTCAGGGAATCATCACGGCCAGCGACATCCTGGCCGAGGTCGGCCTGCAGGCCGGCTATGATGCCAAAAAGGCCGAGGTGCACGGGATGGCCCAGCGCGGGGGGGCGGTGATCAGCCACGTCCGCCTTGGCCCCACCGTCTACTCTCCGCTGATCGGCCGAGGAGAGGCCGACTTTTTGCTCTCCTTTGAACTGCTCGAGTCGCTGCGGTGGGCCCATTTCCTGAGTCCTCAAGGCACCGCCCTGATTAACCGCCAGCAGTTGCCCCCGGTGGCGGTGACCAGCGAAGACGCCTACTACCCGGAGGAGGAAGAGGTCCTCGCCGAGATGAACGCTCGCTGCCGCTCCACCGTCCTGATTGACGGGCTGCGCCTGGCCGGGGAACTGGGCAACGTTCGTGTCACCAATGCGATTCTTCTGGGCGCGCTCTCCGCGCTGCTGCCGATCGAGCCGGCGATCTGGGAGGAGGTCATCGCCCGACGGGTCCCCTCCCGCTATGTGGACCTGAACAGGCAGGCCTTTTATGTGGGGCGTTCTCAGGTGGAAACATGACCCGTACCTGCCGGATTGAAGGCGAAGCCGACATCTATGCCGCGGCCGGTCTGGCCCGGGAACTGGCCCAGGAACTGGGCTTTGCCCGCAACGACATCGCCCGCATCGAGATCGCCGTGCGCGAACTGGCCTCCAATATCGTCCGCTACGCCGGCCGCGGCGAGATTCGCCTGCAGCAGGTCTCTTCCGAGCATCGTACCGGCCTGGAGGTTGTCGCCACCGACGAGGGTCCCGGCATCGTCGACCTGGACCTGGCCCTCCAGGATGGCTACAGCACTGGAGAAAAGGGTCTGGGCTCCGGCCTGCCGGCGGTCAAACGGTTGATGGATACCTTTGAGATCGAGAGCGCGGTAGGAAAGGGTACCACGGTGCGGGCGGTGCGTTGGGTGCGCCGCTCCACAGACTGGTTGCGCCAGTGGTGGCAAAAGTTGAGCCATGGATGAGCCGACCGTGACGGAAAAAAAAGGAGCCCTGCGGGAGGCCCTGGAGCAGGCCCAACGCCGTCTGGAGGAGTTGGAGGTCCTCAATGAGATCGGCCGCGCCCTCGGCTCGACGATCGAACTGGAGCGATTGCTCGACCTGATCTACCGGCAGACCGGCCGCCTGATGGACACGAGCAACTTTTTCCTCGCCCTCTATGACCCCGAGCGGGACCAACTGCACTTTGCCCTGGATGTGGAGGCGGGCGAACGTTGCCCCCCTGAGACGATGCCGTTGGGCCCGGGGCTGACCAGTTACATCATCCGCACCGGGGAGGCCCTGCTGTTCCCTTATGGCCCCGACGAGTTCCTCCGGGAGCAGGGGATCGAGCGGGTTGGCCGGCCCTCCAAATCGTGGCTGGGCGTGCCGATGCGTATCCAGGACCGCGTGATCGGCGTCATCGCCGTGCAGAGTTATGCCCAGGAAGAGGCCTATGACGAGGGGCACCTGCGCGTCCTCGGCACGATCGCCGCCCAGGCAGCCGTGGCGGTAGAGAATGCCCGCCTCTATGAGCAGGCCCGTCGCCGGGCTGAGGAGAACGAGGCCCTCTACCGCATCGGCGCGCTGGCCGCCTCCCGCCTCAGCGTGGAGGATATCCTTCAGTCGATCTACGAACAGGCCAGTGTGGTGATGGACACGTCGGCCTTTCTGGTGGCCCTCTACGACCGCGAGCGGGATGAATTGACCTTTGAACTCCTCTACGACAAGGGGGAACGACTGGAACCGTTCCGTCGCAAGCGGGGTCCAGAGGCTGGCCTGACCGGGTGGATCTTGGAGTATGGTGAGTCGCTCCTGATCTGCGACTGGGCTCAGGCCCCCCCGGAACTCCAAGAGATCGCGATCCGCATTGGCGAGGAGGTGCGTTCCTGGCTGGGTGTGCCGATGCGTGCTGGAGAAGAGGTCATCGGGGTCATTGCCGCCCAGAGTTACGAGGCGAACGCCTTCGACGAGCACCATCGGCAGGTCCTGGAGACGATTGCCCAGCAGGCCACGGCTGCGATCGAGAACGCCCGCCTCTACGAACAGGCCCGCTCGCAGGTCGCTGCCCTCTCGGCCCTTCAGCAGGTCGGCCTGAAACTGGCCGCCACCACCGACCTGCACGAGGTCCTCGACGCGGTCGCCGAATCGGCCCGGTCGCTGTTCTGGCCGGACGGTGTGCAGATCTTTCTCTATGATGCCGTCCACGACACCTTTGACCTGGGCACCGGCCTCTACGCCGGCGGGGAGCGGGGGTTGCGCGCCCCAATGCCGCGCAAGAACGGCCTGACCGCCACCGTCGCCCGCAGCGGCGAGATGGTCGTCATCGAGAATGTGCCGGAGCACCCCCTCTACGCCGATCTCACCGACCCCGGCCAGAGCCCCCTTCGTTCGATTGCCGGCATCCCCCTGGTTCGGGCCGGGGAGGTGCTCGGCGTGCTCGACATCTCTTACTATGCCCCGCACCGCTTTTCCGAGGGCGAACTGAACCTCCTGCGTACCCTGGCCGACCAGGCCGCCGTGGCCGTGGCCAACGCCCGCCTTTTTGCCCAGACCCAGGCGGTCATGCAGGAGATGATCGAGACGAGCGAGGCCCAGGCCCACCTGCTTACCCTGATTCAGGAACTCTCCACACCGGTGATTCCCCTGCTGGAAGGGGTATTGGTCATGCCGTTGGTCGGGAGCATTGACAGCCAGCGGGGTCAGCAGATTCTGGGCCGCCTGCTCGAGACGACGGAGCAGCGGCAGTCCCGCGTCGTGCTGCTGGACATCACCGGCGTCCCGGTGGTAGATACGGCGGTGGCCCAGATTCTGCTCCAGACCGTCCAGGCGGTTGCCTTACTGGGGAGTGAGGCCGTGCTGGTGGGGATCACCCCCGAGGTCGCCCAGACGCTGGTCGGCCTGGGGGTGGATTTGACCGGCATCACCACCCGGGCCGACCTGCAGGGAGGGCTGCTCTACGCCCTGCGGCGGCTGGGGTATCGGGAGGCGGCCCGCTTGCTGACCCGCCGGCCGGTTGTTCAGGAGAAGAGAGCACGGTAGGTTGGAGCCGGAGGAAACGATGGCCGAACAGGAGCAGCTGGAGCAACTCAGGCAGGCCCTCAAGCGAAGGGAGACCGAAGTAGCAGCCCTGCAAGAGATCGCCTCGGCGGTGGCCCAGGCCAGAGAGGTGGAGGAGGTCCTGGAGACGATCGTCCGGCTGACCTGCCGGGTGATGAACTGTCCCAAGGCGGCGATCTTTGAACTGAATGAAGAGACGCAGCAACTCACCATCCGCGCCTGGGAGGGGCTGAGCCAGGCCTATGCGGAGGCCTCGCGCACGGTGGACGCCCGCAGCACCCGGGCGGTCGCCGTCCTTTCGGGGCAACCGGTGGCCGTTCCCGATGTCCTTGCCCAACCCGATATGGTGGACCTGGTTCCCCTGGCCCGCAGGGAGGGCTATCGGGCCTTTCTCGATGCCCCCCTGCGCATCCGGGAGCGGGTGCTGGGAATTCTTTCGGCCTACTATACGCGGGTGCACGAGTTTACCGACGAAGAGGTGGACATGCTCACCTCCTTCGCCGGCCAGGCCGCCGTGGCCCTGGAGACGGCCCGCCTGTTGCGTGACCAGGAGCGGCGCATCACCGAACTGGGCATCCTCCAGGAGGTCGGTCGGGCGATCAGCGGCGTGCTGGACCTGGACGTCCTCTTTGAGCGCATCTACGAGCAGACCTCCCGGCTGATGGACACGACCAACTTTTACATCGCCCTTTACGAAGAGGAGGTTGAGGAATGGGAGATGCGCCTGCACATTGAGCAGGGAGGGCGGCAGCCGCTCGCCCGACACAAACTGGGGGCCGGCCTGACCGGCTGGATTATCCGCCACCGCGAGCCGCTCCTGCTCAAACGGGGCGCGGACAAGTTTCTGGCCGAGCAGGGCATCCGTCGGATCGGACGGGCCTCCAAGTCGTGGCTGGGGGTCCCCATCCTCCTGGGTGCCCGCGTGATCGGCGTGATGGCCGTCCAGAGTTACGAGCGCGAGTTTGCCTACGATGAAGGGCATATGCACATCCTGATGGCAATCGCCCGCCAGGCCGCCGTCGCCATCGAGAACGCCCGCACCGTCAGCGAGATGCGCCGACTCAACGAGAACCTGCGCCAGACGATGGAAAAGCAGGCCCAACTCCTGGAGACGATTCGGGAACTGGGCACCCCGGTGGTCCCGCTTTTGGAGGGAATCATCCTCCTCCCGCTGGTCGGCCAGATTGACAGCGTCCGGGCCCAGCAGATCGTGGAGACACTCCTGGTCGAGGTGCAGGAACACCGCGCCCGCATCGCCATCCTCGACATCACCGGCGTACCGGTGGTGGATACGATGGTGGCCCAGGCCCTCCTGCAGACGGCCCAGGCGGTGCGCCTGCTGGGGGCGGAGCCGGTCCTGGTGGGGATTATGCCCGAGGTCGCCCAGACGATGGTCAGCCTGGGGATTGACCTCTCGCGTCTGGTCACCCGCAGCGACTTGCAGAGTGGGCTGGAGTATGCCGTGGAACGGATTCAGGAACTGGACTGAACCCGTAGGTGGAGGTGTGTGATGGCCTGGTTCAAAGAACGGTTTTTCCCCGACCTGCCGCCGGAGGAGCGGGAACGGCGGCTGGACCTGTTCCGTTTGCTCCTGTACATTCAGATCGGGGCCACCGTTCTCCTTTCTGCCATCACGGTTATTGACACGCGCAACTATCCGACCTACATCCTGCTGACCTTCGGGCTTTGCGGCCTCACCGTTCTTTTCTCTGCGGTCGGTTTCCGGCTGGCCCGGCGGGGGTTTCTCCACGGCGGAGCCTTTCTCCTGGTCCTTTCGCTCCAGGGCATCCTGGGCTTTTTCATCCTCTTTTACGGCACCCGCGGCCCGGTCCCGTACCTGTTCGTCTGGCCGATTCTGGTCGCGGCGATGCTGCTGGAGCCGGCGATGCTGATCGCCATAACCACCCTGGCTGCCCTCATCTACGGGGGGGTCTCCCTGCTCGAATTCTACCAGGTCTGGCCCTTTCCGCCGGGGGGGCTACCGATCTTTCGCTCGGAGTACTTTGCCCTCTGGCACCGGCCGGAACAGGGCGATCTGGTTCAGCGCTATATCGGCGATACCCTCAACGTCGTCATCACCTACTACAGCGCGGCCATGCTGGCCTGGATCGCCGCCCGCAGCCTCCGCCGCGAAGTGGCCCGCACCCGCGAGCAGGCTGCGGAACTGCGGCGCTACCGGGACGAACTGGAGAAGCGGGTCCAGGAGCGCACCGCCGCACTGGAGCGGACCATGGCCAGCCTGGAGGCCCGCCTGGAGGAGATTCGGGAGATGGGCAGCCCCGTCCTGCCCCTCTGGAAAGGGGTGCTCCTAGTCCCCCTGATCGGCACGATAGACAGTGAACGGGCCCGGCGGACGATTGACCGCGTCCTGGAGGGCACGGCGGCCCGGCGTGCCCGCGTCGTTATCCTGGACATCACCGGCGTTCCGCTGGTGGACACGGCCGTGGCCAACGCGCTGGTGCAGACCGCCCAGGGGGTGCGCCTGCTGGGGGCCACCCCGGTGCTGGTGGGGATGCGCGCCGAGGTGGCCCAGACGATCGTCAGCCTGGGGGTGGACCTGAGCGGCATTGTCAGCCGGGCCGGCCTGCAGGAGGGGCTGACCTATGCGCTGGAGCAGATCGGGGTCGAGGCCCTTTCTGGCGGGAACGGAAAAGGCCTGGCCAGGACGGCCGGCCAGGCAAGCAGTGGAGGGAAACGATGACCTGGCAGCGATGGACGCAACCCCGTTCGACCGATGAAGAAACCGCCCGCAAGGAGCACCTGATCAACATCCTCTCTCTGGGAGCGGTCTCTGCCGGCCTGGCCTACCTGCTGATTCTGGGGGTGCAGTACCTGATCAACCGGCGGCTGGAGGCGGTCTCTTTTATCGGCGGGGGGCTTTGTGCCGGCCTGGGCTACCTGGCCTACCGCCTTTCCCGGGGAGGATATATCCGGGCCGCCGCCATCCTCATCGTCATCGCTGCGGCCCTGATCGGCCTCTACGCCGTCTATGCCCGGGGCACCCTCTCGGTCGGCGTGGTCGTCCTGGCCCCCTCGGTCGTCTTTGCCGGAATGGCCATCTCCTGGCGGTCGGCCTGGGTCGTCACCCTGGCCGACCTGCTCCTCTATGCCGGCCTGGTGGTCGCCGAGGAGCGGGGCTGGTTTACCCCACCGATGCAGCCTTCCACCCTGACGGCCGTCGGAATCACCGCCATTTCCCTGGGCCTGCTCACCATCGTCGTGATGCAGACCCTCCGGGTCCTGGAGCGGGCCCTGCAGCAGAGCCGGCAACGCACCGAGGCCCTCCATGCTTCCGACCGGGAAAAGGCCCGTCTGCTGGGGGAACTGCGCGAGCGCGAAGAGTCTCGCCGACGCCTCCTGGAGACGCTCCGCGAGGTGGGCAGCCCGGTCATCCCTCTGGCCGAGGGGGTCATCGCTATGCCGCTGGTGGGGGCGATTGACAGTGAGCGGGCCCACCTGGTCCGCCGCAACCTGCTGCAAGGTGTCTCGAAACACCGTGCCCACACCGCCCTGGTGGACATCACCGGCGTCCCGGTGGTGGACACGATGGTGGCCAACGTGCTTCTCCAGGCGATGACCGGGGTGCGTCTCCTGGGGGCCGAGCCGGTGCTGACCGGGATTCGCGCCGAGGTCGCCCGCACCCTGGTGGAACTGGGCCTGGACCTGAGCGGCATCACCACCCGTGCCACCCTGCAGGAGGGCCTGGAGTACGCCGTGGAGAGGACGCCATGACCTGGTGGCAGCGACGGGGACTGCGGTTCAAGATCGGGGCCCTGCTTCTTCTGATCCTGCTGGTCGTCATCGGTGGGGTCTTGTACGCCATCATCCGCCGCACCCAGGCGGCCTTTTGGCAGCGCGAGGTGCAGGCGGCCACCCAGGTCACTGCCTTGGTGGCTGTCGGCCTGGAAAACACGATGCTCAACAACCGTTGGGACCAGGCGCAGGCCGTCCTGGAAAACCTGGGCCGGCAGGGGCAGGTGCCGATCGAGGATATCGCCGTTCTGGCCAGCAAGACCGAGCAGGTGGCAGGGATCTCGTACCAGAGGACGGTAGCGGTCCTCTTTGTCACCGGCTTTCCCGGCCGCCGGACGGTCCGGGAGGAGAGCGTTGGGAGCGAACCCATTCAGCCAGGCTGCTGGGTCTGCCACCAGTTGCCCCCGGAGGAGCGGCCGGCTACCGCAATTGTCGAGGTGGAGGGGCAGGAGGTCCTCCGCGCCGTTTTTCCGATGCGCAACGAACCGCAGTGCCGGACATGCCACGGGGCGGAAAAGCCGGTTCTCGGTATCACCCTGCTGGACATCTCCACCGCCCCCTACCGCCGGACGATCGACCAGGTCACCGCCGAACTGGCCGTGGGCGGGGGATTGGCCGTGCTCCTCTGCGTCGCCGGGATTGCCATCGTGATGCGCTTGAACGTCCTCCGTCCCCTCCGGGACCTCCTCCACACGACCCAGGCGATTGCCCGGGGGGAATGGGCGCAGCGGGTGCCGGTGCGCAGCCAGGACGAACTCGGCCGGTTGGGGATGGCCTTTAACGAAATGTCCGCCCAACTGGCCATGACCTATACGGAACTGGACCGGGCCTTGGCCCAGCAAAAAGCCCAGGCGGTGGCCCTGCAGGAGGCGATGGAAGAGCTCTCCCAGAGCCACGAGGAGCAGAGCCGCCTCCTGGAGACGGTCCGACAGATGTCCACGCCGGTCGTGCCGGTCCACCGGGAGGTGCTGGTGATGCCGCTGGTGGGCCTCATTGACTCGGAGCGGGCCCAACGCATCCAAGAGGCCCTCCTGCGGGCGATCGAGGAGCGCGGGGCACGCGTCGTCCTCCTGGACATCACCGGCGTCCCGATGGTGGACACGGCGGTGGCCCAGGCGTTGTTGGAAGCGGCTCAGGCGGCCCGATTGCTCGGCGCCGAGACCGTTTTGGTGGGGATTACCCCGCAGGTGGCCGAGACACTGGTCAGCCTGGGGGTGGACCTTTCGGCCCTGGTCACCCGCTCCGACCTGCAGAGCGGGCTGGCCTATGTCCTGCGCAAGTTGTAGAGAAGCAACCTGTCTCAAACGGAGGAAACGATGCATGCTCGCACCCTCGCGGAACTGGAACGCCAGATCGCCGACCTGCAGGCGGTCAATGAGGAACTGCGCCTCCTGGCCGACCTGGTTCAGGCGGTGGACCAGGGAATCGGACTGATCAACCAGGTGGGGGTCATCCTCTACGCCAACCCCCTCTGGGCTCAGACGCACGGCTTTGCCGGGGCGGAGGAGATGCTGGGGCAGGACCTCTTCGGTCTGCTCCTGGAACAGGAGCAGACCGAGCAGGCCGCCGAACAGGTTGTCCAGGGTCAACCCTGGCATGGCGAGGTGACCGGTCGCCGCCTGGACGGGAGCACCTTTCCTGCCGACATGTCCCTCTTTGCTCTGGACGAAGAAAGCGGCCCTGACCGCATTCTGGGCCTTTTTCTCCATGACATCACCGAGCGCAAACAGATGGAGGCGGACCTGCGGGTGGCCTACGAGGAGCAGGCCCGGGCGCAGGAGGAACTGATCAAGGCCCAGCGCAAGATTATCAGCGAACTCTCCACCCCGGTCATTCCGCTTATGGAGGGGATTCTGGTGCTGCCGGTCATCGGCAGTGTGGACAGCGAACGCGCCCGCCGGATTACCGAGGTTGTCCTGGAGGAGGTCTCGCGCTACCGGGCGCGGGTGATGATTATGGATATCACCGGTGTTCCGGTGGTGGACACGGCGGTGGCCAACGCCCTCATTCGTACGGCGACGGCTACCCGCCTGTTGGGGGCGGAGACGGTTCTGGTGGGCATTACCCCCGCCGTGGCCCAGACGGTCATCCAACTCGGCGTAGACCTGGAGGGGCTGACCACACGGGCGGACCTGCAGAGCGGGGTCGAGTATGCCT